>LGOV01018092.1_pt1 | contig 30241 bp, 25 predicted proteins | sample 469881 | NCBI WGS metagenome assembly LGOV01 (sample SAMN03857199, study PRJNA290197) | marine sediment metagenome | biome: marine cold seep biome; feature: cold seep; material: marine sediment; isolation source: sample #5579, elevator 3A push core 41 containing 12 cm of sediment... ...
TATTTTTAACAACATTAATTAACTCATTTAAGTAATTTACAGTAGATTGAGACATATGTTTAGCGTAATCCAATCGTATAGTCGGATTATGACCTAATAAATCTCCAAAAGGAATAGGAACATCTTTAAATGAATTAAAAGTTTGTCCCCAAAATACATTGCCACAAATATCATTAAAATTATCTATATTATTATATTTTTCTTCTAAAAAAACTCCAAATGCTTCTTTACAATTATCACATTCACAAAAATCACTACCTTCATGACCTATTTCATTATCAATTTGAAAACCAATAATATTTGAATTTTCACTATATCTTTTAACAACTTTTTCAGTTATTATTTTTGATAGTCTTAAATAATCTTTAGAATTATAACAATATTGTCTTCTTGTTCCATATTTTCTTCCTTTTTGCAAAATATTTTGGTAATTACTTATTACCCATGACGGGAAAGTAGCTGTAGGAGTTCCAATTAAAATTTTAAACTCATAACTTGAAATTCTTTTAATAATTAAATCTAATTTACCAAAATCAAATTCATTTTCAAAAGGTTCTATTAAACTCCACATGAATTCTCCAATTCTAATGGTATTAATTCCCATAGCTTTTATTCTAGTTAAATCTTCATCCCAACTTTGTTCATCCCACTGTTCTGGATAATAAGCAATACCTTTTATTTTCATATTTTCTCCTATTAATTACTTTTTCTTAGCTCTTTCTCTACTATCTATTGCAACTGCAACAATTATTATTAAACCTTTAATAATATACTGTAGATACGGACTTACACCAACAAATGATAAACCATAAGCTATTACTTGAAATATTAATACACCAGCAACTATACCTGGAACCGTACCAATACCACCATCAAATGATAAACCACCTACTATACATGCTGCAATAGCATCTAACTCATACATAAGACCGGTATTATTAGTTGCTGTTCCAATACGTGCTGCTTCTAAAGAACCACCTAATCCATATAGTAAACCTGCAAATGTATAAATCATTAATAAGTTTTTTGTTACATTTACTCCTGAAACAAATGCTGCTTCAGAATTCCCACCAATAGCAAATATATTTTTACCAAAAACGGTTTTATTCCAAATTATCCAAACTATTATTACGGTAATGGTCGCATATATTACTAAAAATGGTATCTTAAATCCTCCAACTGTAAAAAATCCTTGTGCAAAATGTGCAAATCTTTCATCTAATCCACCAATTGGTTGAGCTCCATAAGGAGGTCTATCATAATAAAGCGAATTTACACCATACACAATTATCATCATACCTAAGGTTTGAATAAATGGATCAACTTTAAATTTTGAAATAACAAAACCATTAACAAATCCAAAAGCTCCAGTAATAAGCATTACAGCAATTATTGGTACAAATAATGGTAATTGCGGCAAATTAGGATACATTCTATATGCATACTCAGGTGCTTGAAGTAATGAAGCAGAAATTACTGCTGCAAGTCCAACAACTCTACCTAATGATAAATCAGTTCCTTTTGCAACAATTATACCACCAACACCAAGTGCCATAATAACTCTTGTTGATGACTGTGATAAAATATTTCTAATATTTCTAAATGATATAAATGATGGCTCTAAAATTACAATAACAACTAGTAAAGCTAATAATACAAAAAATATTGCGTTACTTAATACAAACTTTTTAATATCATCCATGTTTTTACTTTTATTTTTTTCTCTCAATTCAGACATATATTTCCTCCATAATTATAAATACTTATTTGTCAATCTCAAAATGTCTTCTTGTGTTGAAGTTTTAGTATCTACTATACCAGCTAAACGGCCATTACTCATAACCATAATTCTATCAGTTATTCCAATTAATTCAGGCATTTCTGAAGAAACCATAATTACACCTTTTCCATTAGTTGTAAGCTCAATCATTAATTGATAAATTTCATATTTTGCACCTACATCAATTCCTCTTGTAGGCTCATCCATTAACAAAATCTCAGGATTAGTAAGTAACCATCTTCCAACAATAATTTTTTGTTGATTTCCTCCTGATAAAGACTCAATCTTTGTCTTAGTCTTTGGTGTCTTAACACTCATTGATTCTACTACCCAATCAACATCTTTTTTTATTTTAACATTATTAAGTATTCTATTTTTCTTTCTATATTTATATATATTTGCAATAATTGCATTAAATTCAACACTTAAATCAGAAAAAATTCCAGTTTCTCGTCTTTCTTCCGTAATAAGAGCAAATCCATTATTACTCGCTTTATGCGGATTTGAATTATCAATTTCAGTTCCTCTTAAAAATATCTTACCTGATTCTCTTTCTCTTACCCCAAAAATTGTTTCTAATACATCAGTACGTTTTGAACCTACTAAACCAGCAATACCTAAAATTTCACCTTCTCTTAATTCAAAAGAAATATCTTTTATAGAAGGTTGTTGTTTAGCAGTCAAATTATCTACTTTTAATATTACGTCACCTGGTATACTTTTCTTTTCAGGAAATCTATGTGTAAGATCTCTACCAACCATTAAATTTATAATTTGTTCTACAGTAATATCATCAATATCACGAGTCGCAATAAATTTTCCGTCACGAAGTATAGTAACCTCATCAGCAATTTGATCTAATTCTTCCATTTTATGAGATATATATAATATGCCTACCCCTTTATCCTTTAAATTTCTAATAATTCTAAATAAATGATTTACTTCTTTTTCAGTTAATGATGATGTTGGTTCATCTAAAACTAAAACTTTTGAATCATATGATACGGCTTTAGCAATTTCTACCATTTGTTTTTCTGAAACTTGCAATTTATTTAAATCTTCTCTTGGATCAATTTTAATATCTAAATCTTTAAAAATTTCTAAAGTTTCATTATATATTTTTTCTTCATCTACAAATAAACCTTTTTTAGGAAATCTACCTAACCAAATGTTATCCATAACCCTTGTTGTAAGTACCTGATTTAACTCTTGATGCACCATAGAAACACCATTATGTAACGCTTCACTAGCAGAAGTGAATTCGATTTCTTTACCATCAAGAATTATTTGACCTTCATCTCTAGTATATATTCCAAATAAACATTTCATCAAAGTTGATTTTCCAGCACCATTCTCTCCCATAAGAGCATGAACAGAACCTTTTCTTAACTTAATATCAACTCCATCTAAAGCTTTTACTCCTGGAAATGATTTAGTAATACCTTTCATTTCTAAAAGAAATTTCTCTTTATTTCCCATTAATTCACCTCTCAAATATAATTAAAGATTCGAGTAAACTCGAATCTTTAATCACTCTTAATTTATTGGTAAGCTTTTTCAGCAAATTCGATATTATCTATTGTTACGCCTACATATGGAACTCTTACAGCTTTATCAACTAATTCCCATTCAGTTCCTTCTAAAGGATCATTTCCATGAGCTACATTATTAGCTAATTCAAAACTTGCTTTTCCTTGATTAGCTGCATCATTTAATACAGTACCAACAATAGTTCCTGCTTTAATTTGTTCTAATACGTCTGGAATAGCATCTACTCCTACTAATGGCATAAATTTATCATCAACAAAATATCCATTAGATTTTAATGATTGTAATGCACCTAAAGCCATTCCATCATTATTTGCTATAACAAATTCAATTGCATCACCATGTTTTGCTAACCATGCATCAGTTAATTCTTTTGCTTTAACTGAATCCCACATACCTGTTTGTAATTCTAATTCTTCAACTTCAATTCCAGCATCTACTATAGAAGAAATAGCAAATTTAGTTCTTGCTTCAGCATCTGGATGTCCTGGTTCACCTTTTAATAATACATAAGATAAAACTCCATCACCATTTGTATCCCACTCAGGATGAGCGTTCCACATTTCAGCTATCATTTCACCTTGAATTACTCCAGCTTCTTTTGAAGCAGTTCCTACATACCAAGCTCTATCATAAGAATTTAAATCTTCTAAAGTTGGCTCTTTATTAAAGAATACTACTGGTAAATCAGCTTCTCTTGCTTTATCAATAATTGATGAAGCAGCTTGAGGATCAACTAAGTTAATTGCTAATGATTTAACACCTTTTGCAATCATCATATCAACTTGATCATTTTGAACAGCTTGAGTGTTTTGTGAATCATTCATTATTACTTCTGCTTTTCCTTCTGCAGCATTTGTAATTGCTCTTCTTACAAATGACATGAAATTATCATCATATTTGTAAATTGTAACACCAATTTTTACCATTTCATCTGCTGGAGCATCTGCTGCCGGCTCATCTGTTGAAGTGCTTGCTCCACAACCTACTACTGATAACACCATAACTAGTGCTAATAATAAAACTAAAAACTTTTTCATTACATCATCCCCTTTTTTTTAACAACTATACAATAATTTATAATAAAACTTGATTACTAATGCTCTCAAGTTTCACTTCTTTACATCCATCAACAACATTCGCTATATAAATTGATGGCTTAAAACCAAATTTCTCATAATACATTTTATTAACTTTATTAGTTATTCTTTCAATTTCTTTATCATTAACAATATTTACCGTACAACCCCCAAAACCAGCTCCTGTCATTCTTGAACCAATTACGTCTTTATCATTTTCTAAAATTTCAACTAAATAATCTAATTCATTACATGAAACTTCATAATCATTTTTCAATGAATAATGTGATGCAGTTATTAATTTCCCAAATGACACTAAATCGTTTTCCTGTAGCAATTTAGAAGCTTTTTTAGTTCGATAATTTTCATATATAACATGCTTTGATCTTTTTCTTTGAATTTCATCACTAATTTCATCACTATATTTTTCAAAATCAGAAACATCTAATTCACTAATACTATTTTTATTTGCTTTATTCATTAATTTCTTAAGTCCCAAATAACTTTCAGATCTTCTTTTATTATATTTAGAATCTGATAACTTTCGTTGTTTATTACTATTAACAATCATTATTTTATAATCATCTAAATTTAAAGCTACATATTCATGTTTAACGTTTTCACAATCAAGTAAAATTGCATAATTCTTTTTACCAAATGCAACTGCATATTGATCCATAATCCCACAATTCACGCCTATATAATCATTTTCTACTTCTTTAGCAATTAATACCATTTCTATTTTTGTCAACTTTAAATCAAAGATACTATTTAATGCCATAAGTATTACTAACTCAAGAGACGCAGATGAAGATAAACCAGCTCCATTAGGAATATTACCGTAAAACAACATATTAAATCCATTAGGCATTTTATAGCCTTTATTAATTAAATTTTTAATTATTCCTTTAGGATAGTTAAACCAATTATCAGACTCATCATATTCTAGATTATCAAAACCTTTTCTTAATATGCCAATATCTTTAAAATTCTTTGAAAATCCATAAACCTCATTATCATCTCTTTTTGAAATAACAAGATATGTTCCATAATTAATTGCACAAGGTAAGACAGATCCTCCATGATAATCAACATGGCCGCCAATTAAATTTACTCTACCAGGAGCAAAGAAAATATTACATTTATTATTTGCAACATAAAATTTTTCGTAAAAATCTTTTAATAATTCTCTTATTATCATTTATATTTCCTCCATATAATTCATATAGCAATTATACTTCGACTTTACTAAATTGTCAATAATTTTTAGTAAATATTTACTAAAAATACCAAGCGTGATTTCTAACTTCTTTGCTATATTTTTATAATAACAGTTAAATTCATCAAATATTTGTCATTAGTCTTACTTTTTTTGGGAAAACGTTTTTATTATTTTTATATTTAAATATTTTTTTCTAATTTTATCTAAATTAGCATATTATTAACCTGAGTAGTAAAATTTAGTTATTAAGATATTTTTTTTTTTGATATTCTTGACACTCCATTTTCTTGGATGTATAATGTTTGTAAGATATTAATATTAAAATTTTATTTATAGATGGGCAAACTTAAAGAAATTTAAGGGCGCAAAACTTAGGACCTAAGTATTTATATATGGTTGCCAGTTACGTTATTAAAGCCCATAGGGTTTTTTTATTGTTTAAAACACAGTTATTATTATTGGAGGGAAATATGCATAGTTACTTTAAAAATTTATATCATGAAATCGGAAATGATAAAGAATTATTGTTAGAATTGACAGTAGATTTTCAAACAATATTTCAAGATAGTTTTCAAAATTTAATTCACGCGATTGAAATAAAAGATTATTATATAATTGAACGTATTGCACATAAATTAAAAGGTGCATCAATGAACTTTAATATTCCAGAATTTACTAATGCCGCACAAGAAATTGAATCTATTGGTAAAGATAAATTAGAAACTGACATTACTCAATATTTAGAAATTTTAAAAGAAGAATATATTAAATTTAAAAATACAAGTAACGAATTACGCTAATCCATCAAAAAATAAAAAATACCCTATAAGATATCCACTTTAAAAAAAGTGTGAAATAACTATAGGGTATTTTTATTTCTTTATTTTAAATATAAAGAAACTGGACAATGATCACTACCTAAAATTTGCGGATGAATTTGAGCATCTAAAAGATTTTCCTTTAAGTTTTCAGATACAATAAAATAATCTATTCTCCATCCTACATTTCTTTCACGCGCCTTCCTCATATATGACCACCAAGAATACGTATCTCCCTTATCAGGATAAAAATATCTAAACGTATCTATATACCCATCATCTAAAAGTTCCGACATTTTATTTCTTTCTTCAATTGTAAAACCTGCACTTTTTTTATTAGTTTTATAGTTTTTAATATCAATTTCTTTATGAGCAACATTTAAGTCACCACATATAATAACAGGTTTTTTTACTTTAAGATTATTTAAATATTTTCTAAAGTCATCTTCCCATATTTCTCTATATTCTAAACGTTCTAAACCTCTTTTTGAATTAGGAGTATACACATTAACCAAGTAAAACTTATCAAACTCTAAAGTTATTACACGTCCTTCTTGATCATGTTCTTCCATGCCTATACCATAACTTTCAGAAATTGCTTCTACTTTAGTAAATATTGCCGTTCCAGAGTATCCCTTTTTTACAGCATAATTCCAGTATTTATGATAACCCGGCAAATCCATTTCAATTTGACCTTTCTGAAGTTTTATTTCTTGCAAACAAAATATATCTGCATCTATTTCATTAAAAAAATCCATATATCCTTTTTTCATTACTGCTCTAAGTCCATTTACATTCCATGATATTAATTTCATTTTATCCTCCAATTAGTTGTTTAATCTTTTATTATTATAACAATATCTAGAGGATATAACAATAGAACCTTCTTTATATAAATACTTCTTAATTTAACATCTCAACGATATCGATTTTATAATTTCCAAATCCATATCTAATTGATTTTCTACTTTCAAAATACTATCAGTTTGATAAATCAACAATTGTATTTTACAATTATTGATCATCTCTTCTACAGTCAACTTTGATAAACATAACTCCTTTTCATATATTCGTTTTAATGATCCTAATTCATTATTTATAACATTAATTATTTGAGTATATTCATTTACTAATATATATTTTTCATATTGATAAAGTTTCAAATAGAATATATTTAAAGTTGAAAAATATTGTACTATTTCTATCTTCTTCATTAAATCACCTGAAGTGTTGAATCAAAGCCTTCACCTAAAACTTCATGAACAATACTCACTGTCACAAACGCAGTTGAATCATTATCTCTAATAAAATGCTTTAATTTTATATACTCTTTCCTAGTTAGCACTACGCTAATAATTTGTTTCCTTTCTTTTGAATAACCACCTTCCCCATTAATAAGAGTGCTCCCTCTTTTTAATTTAGTCTGAATGAATTCATTAACACAATTTGTTTTTGTTATAACTAACACCTGAATTTTAATATTAAAGCCAGCAATTACTTTATCAATAACTATTCCATTAATTAAAATACCTAAAAAAGAATATAGACCTAATAAAGGACCAAAAGTCAATCCAGCCAATAGAATAATCAAAGCATCTGATAAAAATAAAGCTTTTCCTATCTCTAATTGAATATATTTATTTATTATCTTTGCAACAATATCAGTCCCGCCTGTAGATGCATTTTGATAAAAAATAATCGCCATTCCGATACCTTGAATCATAATTCCAAAAATCAAATTCAGCATAATATCATCAACTATTGGTTGCTTTAATGGTAAAACAATTTCAAAAAATCCTATTAAAGCAGAAAGTAAAAAACTACAAAAAATCGAATTTCTAGCAAATTCCTTACCAATTATAAAAAAAGCCATTATAAACAATATCGCATTAAAAAAAATCATTAATACACCTAAATTAATCCCTGGCAAATAGTTTTTAATAACCATCGCCAAACCCGTAACACCTCCAACTGCTAGGTTACATGGAATTAAAAATAGATATAACCCTAATCCCATAATAAAAATTCCCAAATTTATATATACATAACTAATTATTTTATCTCTCATATTATTCCTCCTAGAGAGTTTCTTGAAGAATAGGAACTAAATCAGATATAGTATTAGCCATTCTAATACCATTAGATTTCATAATTCTTATTTTACTCTCAGCAGTTCCTATCCCACCTGAAACTATTGCACCTGCATGCCCCATTCTTTTACCTTCAGGGGCTGTCTTTCCTCCAATAAACCCTACAACTGGTTTCTTCATGTTTGCTTTAATCCATTGAGCTGCTTTTTCCTCTTCTGATCCTCCAATTTCTCCAATTAATATCACAGCATGAGTATCTTCATCTTTATTAAAAGCTTCCAAAACATCAATAAAATTAGTTCCATTAATAGAGTCGCCACCTATACCTACTGCTGTCGATTGACCTAACCCTGCTTTTGATACAACACTAACAGCCTCATAAGTTAAAGTTCCGGACCTAGAAACGATTCCAATATTACCTCTTTTATGTATATGTCCTGGCATAATGCCAATCTTACAATCACCAGAAGTAATAATACCAGGACAATTTGGGCCAATTAGACGTGTCCTTTTATCCTTTATATAATGTTTTACTCTTACCATATCCAATACCGGAATATGCTCTGTAATACAAATAACTATTTCCATTTCTGCATCAACAGCCTCAATAATAGCATCAGCAGCAAAAGCTGCTGGAACATAAATAATAGATACTGTTGCACCAGTCTCTTTTACTGCGTTTTTCATACTAGAAAATACTGGAACACCTTCTACTGTAGTAATCTTTTTATTAGGAGAAACACCCGCTACTATTTTAGTTCCATATTCTAACATTTGCATAGTATGGTATCTTGCTGTAGTACCCGTAATACCTTGCACAATTACTTTTGTTTCTTTATTCACCCAGATGCCCATTTAATACCTCCCTGTTTTAGATAAATTTACAATTAACTTACTTCCTAAATCCATACTATCTGCAGTATAAATATTAAGCTCCGATGATTTTAAGATTTCTTTACCCTCATCTTCATTCGTTCCCTCTAATCTAACAACAATAGGAACATTAGGTTTAATTGTTTCAGTTGCTTCTACAATACCTTTTGCAATGGTATCACATTTCATAATACCACCAAATATATTGACAAAAATTCCTTTTACTTTAGTATCAGAAAGTATAATTCTAAAAGCATTTGATACATTTTTAGCAGTGGCACTTCCACCTACATCTAGAAAATTTGCAGGATTACCACCAGCATATTTTATGCTATCCATTGTTGCCATAGCAAGCCCAGCACCATTTACCATACAGCCAATTGAGCCATCTAATGCTATATATGCCAAACCAAATTCAGCTGCTTTAACTTCTTTAGGATTTTCTTCAAAAATATCTCGAAGTTTTTCAATTTCTGGATGCTTATATAGCGCATTATCATCAAAACCCATTTTTACATCTAAAGCGACAAGTTCTTTATCTTTTGTTAATACAAGCGGATTTATTTCTATCATATGACAGTCTTTCTCAAGATAACATTTATAAATTCCATCTAAAGTTATACACATATCTTTTTGTGATTCTATTGGTAATTCAAAGAATTCTATAACCTCACGTTTTTGGTAATCCATAATACCTAACGTTGGATCAATTGTTAAAGTAAATATTTTTTCTGGATATTTTTCTGCCACTTTTTCGATATCCATCCCGCCTTCTAACGAAAAGACAAAAGCAACTTTACCGCTATTTCTTTCTAATACCATACTTAAATAGAATTCTTTATCAATATCACATGCTTCTTCAATATATAATTGCCTTACTAATGTACCTTCTATGCCTGTTTGCTTAGTTATCAATTTTTTCCCAAACAATTCTTTTGAAATAGCAAGTGCCTCTGTTACTGATTTTACAAGTTTTACACCTCCAGCTTTTCCTCTTCCACCAGCATGAATTTGAGCTTTTATAACTGCAAATTCTGATTCAATATTTCTAACCTTTTTTTCCACTTCATCAATCGACGATATATATTCTCCATTTAATATATTTACGCCATATTCTCTTAATATTTTTTTTGCTTGATATTCATGAATATTCATTTTTTAACTCCTTATAAATAATAAATTAGTAAATAGAATCATAAAGATTAACGCAAATGGATAGGTTGCACCATAAGCAGTAGCTACTTCATCAGAATCAAAAGCTTCAATTGCTGCTGCTAACCCTGGAGTACTCGTCATTCCACCACAAATACCACCAACTAAACAAATTGTGTCAATTTTAAGTACATATTTTCCTACAATAAACCCAACAAATACACTTCCTAGCCCTGTTATCACTCCCATATATAGTAATTGAACACCATGTTTCGAAATGCTAATTATAGCATCATAACCATAATTCAACCCAACAATTGCTAAAAACATACTTAAAGAAATATCTCTAATAACACCTAAATGATTTGAATTAAAATTAAATGAAAGACCATAAATTTTTTTAAAATTTCCAAAGAATAGTGCACTAAAAAGAACTCCTCCAGTTATACCTAACGATAATGATGCTGAGTCAGTTACTTTCAAACTTAACTTTCCTATTATCATCCCTACCACAATTACAATCATATAACTCAATATATGAAACTCTTTTACTTCATCTTCAATAAATTTAATTCCCTCGCATACCTCCTCCTTATATTTCCTTCCTATAATTTGTGCAAACAATATTACAACCATCACACCTGGGATATAAGCTATTGAATATCCTAATCCTACATCCGCACTATGATTTGATGTCATACTTTTTGTAATTTCTAAAGCAGACGCAAGTCCTGGTGAACTTGTTAACGCACCCAAATAAGTACCTACAATACTTGAATTTAATTTTGGAAAAATCGAATTAAAAATTGAAGTTAATACTGCACCAGTGCTGGTTATAGAAAATGCCAATATTATAAATCTATAGCCATACTTATTTATAACAACTTTAATATTCTTTGCTGCAATTAACCCAACAGAAGCAATAAAACCAACAAGACTTACTAAAAATAAGACATAATCAATTTTAATATCTATATCCAATTTTGCTTTTCCCATATAACTTATAAATAAACCACAAAATAATATAGCCGAACTACCAAGTTTAATATGTTTGATTCTTAAAGTTCCAAGTAAATGTCCTATTATAATACAAATACCTATTAGTAATAATGAATTGCTTAATAATTCTCTTAACAAATTTCTTCCCTCCCAAAAAAAAATAACCAGCTTTATAAGCTAGTTATTCTTTGAGTCATCAAACTTCTGGACTTAACCTTAATTTGATTGACAATTAATAAATTATCATAATAATAAAGCCCTTTTTATACAAAAAGGGCATTCATAACAAATTGAAGAAAATCTTCTAAGTTATAACACCTCCTCATCCTCGTGAGTAATAATTAGCATCGTTATTATTGGCAGGTCTCCTGACTCAAGCGTCATCACAACATTCACCTTCCCATACAGTTGTACAGTGGCTCTAAATGTTATTCTTCTCTTACAGTGGCGGGACCGTGTTAGAATTACACTAACTTCCCTTTTAAGCAATAGAACTTCGAAATATTTTCAAAGCTAAAGTAATATTATATATACTCTACTATATTGCACCAATAACCATATTTAATTTTATACTTCACAAACAACTTGTATCAATTTCTGTATCAGTATATCTTCTATTAATATGAATGTCAAGATGAAAATATCTAACTAAATATTAATTCACTATTTTTACAATCCACATTAACAATAGAACCTTCTTTATAGATACCTTTTAAATATCTTTCTGCAATTTCATCTTCAATATTTCTTTGTATAATTCTTCTTAAAGGTCTAGCACCATATTTAACACTATATCCATTATCAAGTATAAATTGAATAACTTCATCAGTTACAAATAACTTCATATCTTTATCTTTCATCTCATCATTGACTTCATCAATCATTAATTTTATAATTTGTTTTAATTCAGGTTTTTTCAATCTATTAAATATTACTGTTTGATCAACTCTATTAAGAAATTCAGGTCTGAATATTTTCTTAAGTGCTGAATTAGTAGTTTGTTTTAAATTAAGATCAGTTTTATTACCAAATCCTGCTGATAATTTATGATCAGTTCCTGCATTTGAAGTCATAATAATAATTGAATTTTCAAAAAATACTGTTCTCCCTTGACTATCAGTCAATCTTCCATCTTCTAATATTTGTAAGAGCATATTGAAAACATCATGATGAGCTTTTTCAATTTCATCTAATAATATTACCGAATACGGTTTTCTTCTTATCTTTTCAGTTAATTGTCCACCTTGATCATGCCCAATATATCCTGGAGGTGCACCAATTAATTTCGAAACTGTATGTTTCTCCATATATTCTGACATATCAATTCTAATCATAGCATCTTCACTGCCAAATAATTCATCAGCTAATACTCTTGCTAATTCTGTTTTTCCAACACCAGTTGGCCCTACAAAAATAAATGATGCAGGTTTTCTTTTTCTTTTAAAACCTGATCTATTTCTTCTAACAGTTTTTGCCAAACTATTAATAGCTTCTTGTTGTCCAACTACACGTTTCTTTAATCTTTCTTCTAAATTCAAAAGTTTTTTAGCTTCTTCTTCATTTATACTTTTAACAGGAATATTAGTCCATGCTTCTATAACATATGCAATATCTTCATATGTTATTTCTATATGTTCCAATTCGTCTTTCATTTTTTCGATTTTTTGAATAATTGAATAACTTTCCATTTTTAATTCTGCTGATTTTTTATAATCTTCTTCAGCCGACAATTTTTCTCTTTCCTTATAAATTTTTTTAAGTTTATCTTCTAAAACTTTAATCTCAACTAATCCCATATTTTTTAAATTGGCTCTTGAACCAGCTTCATCAATAACATCAATAGCTTTATCAGGCAAAAATCTATCTGTTATATATCGTTTAGAAAAATATACTGCTTTTTCGATTACTTCTTTAGAAATTTTTACTTTATGGAAATTTTCATAATAATCTTTAATACCTTCAATTATCTCAACTGTATCTTCAACACTCGGTTCTTCAACTAATACTTTTTGAAATCTTCTCTCCAATGCAGCATCTTTTTCAATATTTCGTCTATAATCCTCTAAAGTAGTAGAACCAATTATTTGAAGTTGTCCTTTTGCTAATGCAGGCTTTAAAATATTTGCTGCATTCATTGATCCACCTTGTACATCACCAGTACCTACAAGATTATGAACTTCATCAATTACTAAAATAATATTGCCATTTTCTACGACTTCATCAATTATTTTTTTTAGTCTTCCTTCAAATTGCCCTCTAAACTGTGTTCCAGCAACTACTGCAGTCAAATCAAGCAAATATATTTGAGCATCAAGCATTTTTTCAGGAACTTCTTTATTAACAATTCTTACTGCTAATCCTTCAGCTATAGCTGTTTTACCCACACCAGCTTCGCCGATTAGTACNNTTTTTACTTCTTCTATTAAGAATTTGAATGACTCTATCAATTTCCTTATTCCTACCAATCACTCTATCTACATTCCCATTTTTTGCTGCTTGAGTAAGATTAGAACCAAACTTATCTAAGTTTTTTGTTTTTTTACTAAACATTTTTTTATTAGTTTTATTTTTATTATTAGCTTCTTCATTATTAACTTCCGAATTCTCTGAACCTTTAAAAAGCGAATTAAAAGCACTCATAAACGGATTGTTTTTAGATTCACCATCACTATCAGAATTCATTAAACTTGGCATCATTGTTTCCATTTGCTCTTTAAAACTATCCATATCCATATCTTTAAACATATCTTGCATTTGATCATTCATAATTTTAAATTCTTCAGTCGACATTCCAGTCTTATTTTTTATTTCAGATTCAACATCTATACCACGTTTTTGAGCACACTCCATGCAATATCCTTTAACATCTTTATCATCACCATCAATTTTATTTATAAAAACAACTGCTATTCTTTCATGACAGTCTGAACACATCATCATAATTATCATCTCCAAATTTCTATACTTCTATACTTTGCATTTTTATATTTAACTATTTATTTATTATAACAATATAATACAAAATGGTCAAAAAAATTAAAGTTTCTTTTATTTTTCCCATTTTCTTCATTATATTTATACCCTTAAAACACATTTAAAAACATATTTAAATTCATAAATTATAAAACATTTAGCTTCTCACCAAAAATAACAAAAGAGCCAAAAGGCTCTTCAATTATCTAATTCTCTTTCTCTAAATTTTTTCGATATAAATACTTACTTTAATATTATTTAAATCATACTCTTCAGCATCTTTATTATCTAATTTCACTAATTTTAATCCTAAAGTCTCTTTCATAATGTACTCTCTATATAAATCAATAGCATTATCAAATTTTTCTTCAGTATTATAATAAATATTAATATTATCCATCATATCAAAATCTTTATCTTTTCTAATTTGTTGAATTCTAGAGACAAATTCTCTTGCATATCCTTCATCAATCAATTCATCAGATAAATTAGTATCTAAAATAATAAATATATTATTTTCAATTCTAACAGTAAATCCTTCTTTAGCATCCATTCTAATATCAACATAATCTGATTTCACATCAAATGATTCACCAGCTAAGCTAAGAGTTACTATTTCTCCATTATTTAATTTTTCTGCATATATTGATGCATCTAAAATAGATAATTCTTTACTAAATAAACCAACTTTTTTACCTAAAATAGGTCCAACAACTTTAAAATTTGGTTTTATTTCATAATTCATATATTTACCTAAATTTAAAACAAATTCAACTTCCTTAACATTTAATTCTTCTTTAATTAATGGTATTAAATCTTCAATTAAATCTTTTTTATTACCATCAACAATCACTTTTGAAATAGGTTGTCTTACTTTAATCTTAACAGCTTCTCTAGATGCTCTTCCAAGAGTAACAAGATTTCTAACATAGTCCATCTCTTCTTCAATATCATTATTAATATGCTCTTCATTAGTTTGAGGATAATTCTCTAAATGAACAGATTGTTTATTAGTTAATTTATCATATATTTCCTCTGCAATATATGGTGCAAATGGCGCTGATAATTTTACTATTGCTAATAAAACTTCATAAGTAGTTTGATAAACAGCTTTTTTATCATCATTTAACTCCGATTGCCAAAATCTTCTTCTAGATCTTCTAATATACCAATTTGATAAATCTTCATCAACAAATTTTTGAATTGCTCTAACAGCTTTTGTCAAATCATAAATTTCTAATTCTTTATTTGCAACTTTAATTGTATTATTTAATTTAGATAAAATCCATTTATCTAACTTTGAGCGTTTTTCATATGGAACATTAAAAGCTTCAACATCAATTTGATCAGTATTTGCATATAACGAGAAAAAATTATAAACATTTTGTAATGTTTTAAAGAATTTTGAATTAACTTCTCTTAATCCTTCTACATCAAATTTTGTTGGAGTCCATGCTGGAGAAACATAATACATATACCATCTAACCGCATCTGCACCATATTCATCAAATAATTCTAACGCATCTAATGTATTCCCTTTAGATTTAGACATTTTCTTTCCTTCACTATCAAGGATAAGATCATTAACTAAAACATTTTTATATGGAGATTTTCCCATAACAAATGAACTAATAGCTAATAGTGAATAAAACCAACCTCTAGTTTGATCTATTCCTTCACAAATAAAATCAGCTGGGAAATATTCATCAAAATCATCTTTATGCTCAAATGGGTAATGCATTTGTGCAAATGGCATTGCTCCACTATCAAACCAGCAATCTATTACTTCAGGTACTCTATTCATAGTTGAACCGCAAGATTCACATTTTAAATGAACATCATCCACTTCTGGTCTATGCAATTCTATTGTCTCATCAATATCTTCAATAGCTAGTTTAATTAAATCTGCTCGTGATCCAATAGACTTAATCTTTCCACATTCTTCACATCTCCAGATATTTAATGGTGTACCCCAATATCTTGTTCTTGAAATTGCCCAATCATTTAAGTTTTCTAACCAATTGCCAAATCTTTTTTCACCTACATAATCTGGGAACCAATTAACACCATTATTATTTTCAATTAACAAATCTTTAATTTTTGTCATTTCAATATACCAACTTGGTTTAGCATAGTAAATAAGCGGTGTTTTACATCTCCAACAATGAGGATAATTATGTGCAACTTTTTGTTTCTTATGAAGTTTATTATTATTATATAACCAATCAATTATTTCTAATTCTAAATCTTTATCAGTAACAAATCTTCCTTTCCAAGGAGTTTCTGTATATTTACCATCTTCATCTACAGGTTTTAAGACAGGAGTTTTATATTTTCTACCTAAATTATAATCATCCTCACCAAATGCAGGTGCAGTATGTACAATTCCAGTACCATCTTCAGTAGTTACATAATCACCTAAAGTTACAAATAAAGCATTTGAACCCTCTTCTATTTCAACAAACGGCATAAGCTGTTCATACTTAACATACTCAAATTCTTTACCCTTATGCTCACTAATAATTTCAAAATCACCATTAATAACTTCTTTTGCTAAATCTTTTTGAACAATAAGAATCTCATCATTATATTTAACTTTAATATAAGTTTCATTAGGATGCATTGTTAAAACTACATTTGCAGCTAAAGTCCATGGTGTTGTTGTCCAAACTAAAAAATATTCATCAGCATCTACCATTTTAAACTTTACATATACTGTATTGCTTTTAATTTCTTGATACCCTTGTGCTACTTCATGAGATGCTAAACCAGTTCCACATCTTGGACAATATGGTAATATTTTATGTCCTTCATAAATATAACCCTCTTCGTAAAATTTATTTAATATCCACCAAACACTTTCAATATAATCATTATCAAGTGTAATATAAGGGTCATCTAAATCAATCAAATACGCCATTCTAGTCGTTTGCTCACGCCATGCTGCCTCATATTCAAATACAGAACTTTTACACTCAGTACAAAAATTATCAATACCAAGCTTTTCAATATCCCCTTTGCTTTTTAAATTAAGCTTTTTTTCAACTTCAATTTCAACAGGAAGTCCATGTGTATCCCATCCTGCCTTTCTTTTAACTTGATAACCTTTCATAGTCTTATATCGACATACTGCATCTTTTAAAGCTCTTGCAATTACATGATGAATACCCGGTCTACCATTTGCAGTAGGAGGACCATCATAAAAAACAAAGGATTCATTTCCCTCACGAAATTTAATACTTAAATCTAATAAATCAATTTCATCCCAATAATTTCTAATTATTTCTTCTCTTTCTTTAATAGAATTCTTATTAATACTTTCATACTTTTTCATATTTCACCTCATATTATTTTATACACAAAAAAACCTAGACTTATTTGCCTAGGGACGTTCTCACACGCGGTACCACCCAAGTTGTTGCAATATGCAACCTCTTAATTAGTTTTTATCGCAAACCATACGATACTATTTACTAGCATTTCAATAGTATTACTCAAGGTGATTTTTCAAATAATCAATATATTAGTTCACAGAAACCACTAACTCTCTTTAAAATCAATTAATTTACTTTTCCTTTCAATGTAGATATATTAATTCAAATTATATATTATATCTCTATCTTAGTCAATCTGAATTGAATTATTTAATTGCAATTGTGCCTGAATTAATGAATCCATTTTTACTCTATAAAGATTCATATTCTTTTTAACATTTTTTAATTCTCGTTCTGCATCAATTATATCATTATTTGCTCTATCAATAATTTTTTTAGAGTTAATTTCACTTTCCTGAATAATTAGTTTAGCCTTCTGCTTAGCATTTTCAATAATATCATGAGAAGTCTCTTTTGCCACAATTAAGGCTTCGGTAATATTTTTTTCAATTCTATTAAATTTTGATAACTCATCTTCTAAACGTATTATTTCTTTGTCTTTTAATTCAATTACCTTTAATAAATTTTCAATATCATTAGAAAGTTTATATAAAAATTCATCAACTTCTATTTTTTTATATCCAATTGCTTGACTTGCAAATTCCTTTTCTTCTATTTCAAATGGGCTAATCATATTGCACCTCTCTATATAATTTTTTTAATTGAAACTCTCAACTTATCCTTTTTTGAAATGCCATTAAATTTATACAAGATAATCCTACCTTCACCTTTAACAGATATTAAATCACCCTCACTTAATTTTAAATGCGGATTATCTACTACTTTATGGTTAACTTTTACAATTTCACTATTCACTTTTTTCTTTGCTGTAACTCTATCAATATTAAAACCTTTAGAAATTATTGTATCTAATCGATTACTACTAATTGTAACATTTATTATATTATATTTAGCTTCGCAATATTTTACCTCTTCAAAAGAAATCTCTTTAATAAATATAGTAGTATTTCCAATTTTTCTAAAATTTAATAATAAATATTCTAATATTGACTTTTTAATAATAACATGACAAAAACTATCATGAACATAAATATCTCCAATAGTATCTCTTTTTATACCTAATGCCATTAAACTACCAAGAACATCTCGATGATCAATATTAGAAAATTTTTCAGAAAAACTAATTTCAATTGGAATTATTGGTAATTCCGAATCTTCAAACTCTTCATAATACGGCTTTATCATTATAATTTTTCTTTCTGCATTTTCTATACCACCATAATATTTTATTATAAAATCATCACTAATATAATAATCATTAATTAATATATAAACACTGGGCGGTAAAAAATTAGTATATTCTTTAAAATGATATTTTACACCTTGTTCAATAATACTTATCGTTTTTATTAAACTAATTTTATCTTCTTTAATCATTTTTGAATTACTAATTAAACTTTCTTTTGAATAAAATTTCATTTATAAACCAAGTAAAAAATTTAAAATAAAACTTAAAGTTAAAAGTGCCATTATTGGAGAAAAATCTAGCATTCCGCCAATACCAATTTTTTCTTGAAGCTGACGAAAAGGTGACAATATAGGCTCTGTTAATTGATAAATCAAATCAATAATCCGATTACGTCTCCCTTGTGCAACCCATGAAAGAACAACACGTGCAAATATCAAAAAATTTATTACTTGAAAAAAATATATTGCTGTAACTTTAAAAATAGACATATATTATTACTCCTTAATTCCAACTAAACATTCCTTTAGCTTCTAATTCTTCCTTGATATCACCAGTAACATCAATATTATTTGGTGCTAATAAAAAAATACCTGTATCGATTTTAATCATATGACCTTGAAGTGCACATAAAGCACCCGAACAAAAATTAAAAACTTTATTTGTAATACCATCTTCTAACTTTGAAAGATTTAATATAACAGGTTTATTTTCTAATAAATGTTGAACAATTTTTTCGCTTTCCTCAAAATTTTGTGGACTATGAATTACTACTCTCATTCTATTTCTTGAAATATCATAAACTTTTTTAGGTTTAACTGCAGTTTCATAATCTTTATTTACATCATTCTCTTGAACAAATTCATTTGTTCCCATATTATCTTCAACATCTCCAATATTTTCGTCATCATGATCTACACCCATAAAATATTTAATTTTATTGCTAAATTTCTCTCCCATAATATCCCCCTTAAAAATAATCGCGTGCTCCAAATATTGCACTCCCAATTCTTACCATATTTGATCCTTCTTCAATAGCAACAATATAATCATTAGTCATACCCATTGAAAGATACTTCATTTCTGCATTTTTATAGCTTTTTTCTTTTAACAATTCAAATAATTGCTTCATTTTTTTAAAATCTTTTCTAGCTTCTTCACTATTAGAATAAAATGGAGCCATATTCATTAATCCCATTATTCTAATATTTTGAAAATCTTGAAGNNACATTATCATAAATATTATTTTCTGAAATTCCAAATTTCACTTCTTCATCTGCAATATTCACTTGAACCAAACACTCAATTACTATATCGTGCTTTTGAGCATGTTTATTTAATTCTTTCGCTAATTTTATACTATCAAGTGAATGCACTAAACAAACTTTATCAATAATATATTTTACCTTATTTGTCTGAAGATGTCCAATCATATGCCACTTAACTTGATTACCATAAATATCAAACTTATCTTTAATTTCTTGTGGCCTATTTTCACCAACTTCCTGAATCTCTAAATCAATACAAGTTTGAATCAATTCTTTTGGGAATGTCTTTGTTACAGAAATAAGTTTAACATCATTTTCTCTATTAACTCTATTACAGGCTTTATCAATATTTTCTTTAACAATATTTATATTTTGTAATATTTCATTTTCACTTAACATATTTCCTCCTTAGAAATTATTTTCTTTTTCATATAATTCACCACTTCTTAAAATTTGATCATTAACCTTAATGGTAATTATTCTTTTCCTTTTTTCATTTTCATAAATATAGAAATAATTTTCTTCAATAATTGAATGTTTTTCTGAAGAATTCAAAATTTTAATTGGTACAAATTCAGTATCAAATCCAATACCAACCCTATACAATCCTTGCATCCCATCCTTCATAACTATTGAATCATTAAATATTTTTATACCTTTAAATTTATCACTAATTACTTTACTAGTAATTTTTCTGATTGAATAAAAATCTTTAAAAGTTTCATTAAATTCTAAAACTAATATTCCATCTAAACCATTTTCAAAACAATCATATACTGACGCTGAATATAATTTATCATTTATTTCAACATTTACTTTATTAATATTTTCATTAAATAATTTTATATCATCAAACGGAATAATATAAGCAACATAATAAGAATAATTATCTATAATTCTATATACATTTTCATTTATATTAATATGTCCAGAAGTTTTAGTTTCATAATTAATATCTTCATCATTAATTTTTCTGTAATCTAACAAATATAAATTTGACATAGTTAAAATTTTTTCTAATTCATCAAATTTCTTACTTACTATACCAGAATAATTAGAATAAAAATAGTTTTCATTACCTTCAACACTATTTCTACTACTAAGTTCTTCCATATTATAATTTTTTATTTTATTATTTTTCAGTTTATCTTTTAAATCAAGCTTTAACTGAAGTTTTTCTTCTAATTTTGCTATTGATTGAATTTCATTATTGCTAACCGAATCCACCATTTGTAATTTAATATCTTCAATTTCATTGTCAATATTTAAGATAATATCTTCAACACTTATCATATTCTTAGTAGAATCATCTAAATAATTATTCTCAGTTTGATTACTTTTAGACAGTTCAATTTCTGCTATAACTTGCCCTTTTTTTACTACTTCACCATCATTAATCTTATAATTTACGTCACCAGAAATATCAGAATAAAAAATTTTTTCATTTCTAATAATTAATCCTGAATATTCATTTTCTAAATACATTTGATCATAAGTAGCAAAGTATGTTTTATCTTGTTTAACAAAAAAACTTATAAAAATATAATAAATTAAGTAAAATAATAAGGCTGTCATTATAATAAATCTAATAAATTTATATTTATTTTTTATAGCCATAATTCACCTAATTCCAATCATTTTCCTTAACCAAATCCTCAAATTCATGTTTTCTTCTTTTTAACATTAATTTATCTACAGAATCCCTCGGGTTTTTATTCTCATAAAGAACTTTAAATAACTCATTTGTAATAGGCATATATATATCATATTTTTTTGATAATTCATATGCAGCTTTTATAGTAGTTGCACCTTCAACAACCATTCCGACTTCGTCTATCGCTTCATCTAAAGATTTTCCTTTACCTAACAATATTCCACATCTACGATTTCTACTATGCATTGAAGTACATGTTACAATTAAATCACCAAAACCTGTTAATCCTTTGAAAGTATCTTCTTTAGCGCCTAATGCGACACCTAACCTTGAAATTTCTAATATTCCTCTAGTTATAAGTGCTGCTTTTGCATTGTCACCATATCCCAATCCATCTGAAATTCCTGCTCCAATTGCAATAATATTTTTTAAGGCACCAGCAAGCTCTACCCCTATCACATCTGGATTTGTATAAATTCTTAATGATTGAGTTGAAAATAAATCTTGTATAAATTCAGCATACTCACGACTTTTAGACGCTGCAACAATAGTCGTAGGCATATTCATAGAAACTTCTTCTGCATGAGATGGACCTGATAAAACAACATATTTATTCCCAGGTAAAATATCTTCTACTATTTGAGATATTGTTTTTAAATTTTCAGTATCTATCCCTTTTGAAACATCAACTATAATTTGATTGTTAATAAATGGTTTTGATTTTATAAGCACACTTTTAACTGCTTGTGAAGCTACTGCTAAAACAATTATCCTTGAATTTTTAATGACATATTCTAAATCACCTGAAAATTCAAGCGAACTACTTAATTTTAATTTTGGCAAATACTTCCTATTAATCTTTGTTTTATTAATTTCTTCCATATATTCAATATTTCTACCCCATACTTTTACAACATTACCCTTTAAAGATAATAAATTTGCTAAAGTTGTACCCCAACTACCAGAACCTATTACTGCTATATTCAAAATATCACTTCCTTTAGTTATATACCTCTATATTATAACACAATTTTGTAGTAAATAAAAAACCGAATATAAAATTCGGTTTAATATAACAATTATCTTTGTCTTATTTTCATTCTTAATGTTGTTCCTTCAAAAGCAAAATGTTCTCTAAGTTTATTAGATAAATATCTACTATAAGAAAAATGACACAATCCTGGATCATTAACAAACAATGCAAATGTTGGTGGTTGAACATCCACTTGAGTTCCGTAATAAATTTTAAGACGCTTTCCCTTATGGCTTGGTGGTTGATGCTTATATATAGCATCATTTAAAACATCATTAAGTGCACCAGTTGGAATTCTAACACTTCTTTGTGTTTGTACATGTCTAACAAGTTCTATTATTTTATGAACTCTTTGTTTAGTTAATGCCGAAATAAACATAATTGGTGCATAAGTCATAAATGCAAGTTCATTTCTAATACCTGCAAAAATATCATTATATTTAAACTCTTTATCTATAACTAAATCCCATTTGTTCCCTAATACAATAATTCCCTTACCACAATCATGTGCATATCCAGCAATTTTTTTATCTTGCTCTGTTACACCTTCAGTGGAATCTATTACAATTAAGCATATATCCGCTCTATCTACAGCAGTAAAAGCACGTATAACACTATATTTTTCAATATCTTCCTTAATCTTGCTTCTTTTTCTTATACCAGCAGTATCAATAAGAACAAATTTTTCATTATCAATTTCAAAAGGTGTATCAATAGCATCTCTAGTAGTACCAGGGATATCGCTAACAATAACTCTTTCCTTACCTAATAAAGCATTAACTAATGATGATTTTCCTACATTAGGTTTCCCTAAAATAGCTATTTTTGTTACAGTTTCATCATAATCTTCTATTAAACCTTTAGGAAAATATGAAACTATTTTATCCAATAAATCTCCAAATCTAAATTGATTAACTGAAGATATTGCAAAAATTTCTCCCATTCCCAAATTATAAAACTCATAAAAATCTGCTGGCAATTCACTATTATCTAATTTATTAACAGCAACTATTACCGGTCTTTTTGATTTGCGAAGCATTAAAGCAATTTCATGATCTTCATTTGTTAATCCTGTTTTACCATCAACCATAAAAACTATAACATCTGCAGTTTCAATTGCAATCATGGCTTGATCTCTCATTTGTTTCAAAATAATATTTTCTTTATTTGGTTCAATACCACCTGTATCAATCATAATAAAATCATAATTTAACCAACTTACATCGGCATAAATTCTATCACGCGTTACACCTGGCGTATCTTCAACAATTGAAATTCTACTACCAGCCATTTTATTGAAAAACGTTGATTTTCCTACATTTGGACGTCCTACTATCGCTACTATTGGTTTTCTCATAACTACACCTCTACTTTATTAACTCACTTATAAACTCATAACCATTAACACTAACAACGGATATTTTTCTATTAAACTTTAACTCTATATCACTTAATGTTGTATCATCTAAAAAAACGTTCTCTTTATCTTTAAACATAACATCAGGAAGTATTACTTTCTCACCTAATCTCATAATATCCACTTGTTCTAAAATATCTGAACCAGTAATTAATCCAGCTACAGTAATCTTATCTCCAAAAAAATTGTTTTTTATCTTAATAACATCAATTTTAATTATAGGAAATTTCATTTCAACTTTTTCTTTTATTTTCATCAAATTTTCATATGCTGAAAATCCTGTCACAATAGATATCTTCCCATTAAAATTAGATTTACCAACATTTTCTAAAGCTTTATCAATTTCATAATTAAATTTAACTGTTAATCCAATTCCATTTTCAATTTGTGGAAATCCATCATATTCACTATATTTAGGAAATTCACGTTTTGCAGTAAGATAAAACTCATCAGATAAATAAACAAAATTTCTATTTCTAACATTATAGATTTCCTTTTGATATCTTTCGACTTGATTGATCACTTGGTTTGCTTTTTCAAATGTAACAGGCTCTAGTTTTTCTAAACCCTCTCTATATTTACTGATTCCCACAGGAACAATAGCCAAATTATTAAAATTTTCACCCAAATTAAACAAATCTACTATTGTTTTATCTAATTCCTTATTATCATTAAATCCTGGACATAACACAACTTGCCCATTAATAATAATATCATTATCAACAAATCTTTTTAAAATTTTCATTATATGAACAGATTTTGGATTTTTCATCATTCTTAATCTTAATTCAGGATTAGTAGTATGAACAGATATATTAATTGGCGAAATTTTTAATTTAATTATTCTATCAATATCTTGATCAGATAAATTTGTCAATGTAATATAATTACCATGCAAAAATGAAAGTCTTGAATCATCATCTTTAAAATATAATGTTTTCCTTAATCCTTTTGGTAATTGATCTATAAAACAAAAAATGCAATTATTTTTACAAGAATTTGGTTTGCTTAAAACTGGATTTTCAAATTCAATTCCAATCTCCTCATCATATTCTTTTTCAATTTCATAAACTACAATAGAATTATCTTCTCTTTTAATAGTAATTTCAATATATTCAGATGACACTTCATAAATATATTCTAAAATATCATTTACTTCTTTTCCGTTAACTTCAAGTAATAGCTCACCAATTTCAATTTCTAATTCACTTGCAATACTATTTTTCTTAACACTAACAATTTTATGTTCCATATTTACTTCCTTTAAAACTCTCTAATAAACATACATTGCATATTATATACCTAAACACGAACTAATACAAACTAAAATAATTAATTTATTAGATTTGGATGATTGCAAATTTATTTGCACGCTTTCCCAACTTTTTTATTATAATCTTATTTTAAGCTATTTTTATGACTTCATTAGTTATTTCATAATACTTTACACTTTCCAATAATTATCCAGACTCTCGAAACTTCTAAATACTCTTGCTACATGTACTTTTCTTTTTATTTTTATTAACTGACATTTATCTAGATTAAACCCTTCTTTGTAGTATTTATTCGAAAGATTTTTCTCAAATTCTCGATTTAATAATTCTAGAACAGATTCATATTCAATTATATATTTATCTTTAGAAAAATTTACAGTTTATGTTCATTTCCAATGGTAGATTGCAAACATCGCAGAATATGAACTATGCATTCTTGATGACCACTTCCATAATTATAGAACATTTTATCATAATCATATACCATTAATCTTCTACAGCTGTATTTTCCCATTTACTCTTACGTTAGTGTCTACAATATACATATACTTAAATCTTTGCAGATTTATAAACATTTCATAAATCAACACTCAATAACTTCAAAACCAATTATAATATCTATAATTTTTTTCATCTACATATTCTCTGGAACTTGAAACTTCTATAATCTTATCTAGTCTAGCATAGTTTTTGTGAAAACGGTAATATATAACCCACACTTTACAATTTTTTATAAATATGGGGTTAATTTTATTCTATACTAAAAATTTATTTATAAAATTCTTTAACTCTTTCAATTGTATCTTTAGCGCTTCTACAGTAATAATTTGCACCTATCATATCTGAGTATTCTTTATTAAGTACAGCTCCACCAACAAGTATAGTAGCATCAGGTATATTTTTCTTAATAAGTTTAATAGTGTCTTCCATTGTTTTAACAGTAGTAGTCATAAGCGCACTAAGTCCTACAATTTTAACATCATTTTCAATCATAGCTTTTACTACTTTCTTAGGCTCAACATCTTTACCTAAATCAATTACATTGTAGCCATAACTCTGAATAATCACTTTAACTATATTTTTACCGATATCGTGAATATCATTTTTTACCGTCGCAAGTACTATCGTACCCTTTTCTATTGTTTCATCACTACTTTCAAGTATTTTTGTTTTTAAAATTTCAAACGCTTTGTTAACAGTTTCAGCTGATTTTATAAGTTGAGGCAGAAAAATTTCTTGTTTTTCATATCTTTCCCCAGCAATATCAAGTGCGGGAATTATTTCATTATTAATTATTTCAAGTGGATTTTTTTCTTTTAAAAGTTCAATAGTTAAATCTACAACTTCATTCTGAAGTCCTTTTAAAATTATTTCTTTTAAATCAACTTTATTTATCTTTGCACTTTTATTGATTATATCACTATTTTTATTTTGTACATTATCTGTAATTTTTATATTTGAATATAATTCAATATATTTTTCTGAATCAACATCATTTGCTAAAAGTACATTAGCCGCATCTACAATACTCATCATTGAATCGCTTCCTGGATTCATAATAGGAGCATCAAGGCCTGAATTTATAGCCATTGCTAAAAATGTTCTATTAATTAAATCTCTATTTGGAAGTCCAAAAGAGACATTACTAACGCCAAGAACTGTTTTTACTCCTAGATTTTCTTTAACAAGTCTTACCGTCTTTAAAGTTTCATTAACTTCTTTCTGTTGAGCTGATGCAGTTAAAACAAGGCAATCAATAAGAATATTCTCTTTTGGAATTCCAATTTCAACTGCTCTATTAACTATTTTTTTTGCTATTTCGTATCTTTTTTCAGCTTCTTTTGGAATTCCACTATCATCTAAAGTAAGACCTAATACACAACAACCATATTTTTTTACAATAGGAAGTATTTCATTTAAGCTTTCTTCTTTTCCATTAACGGAATTTAGTAGAGGCTTTCCATTATAATACCTTGCTCCTTTTTCTAAAGCTTTGACATTGGCTGAATCAATTTGAAGAGGAACACTCAAAATCGACTGTATTTCTTTGATTACTTTTACCATAACTTCAGGCTCATTTAATTCTGGAAGTCCAACATTAATATCTAAAATATCCGCTCTTTGATCAACTTGTTTGATTCCTTCTTTTAAAACATAATCAATATCATTAGTTTTCAATGCATGTTTTAATCTTTTTTTACCAGTAGGATTTAATCTTTCACCTATAACTTTAATATCTTCTCCTATCACTACAGTTTGTGAATTTGAAGAAATTACAGTTTTAGGATTCACTTTTATTTCTTTAATTTTTTTGTTTTTTATTCTTTTTACTAATTTTAAAATATATTCATCATCAGTCCCACAACAACCACCAAGTACTCTTACACCCATATCAGCCATTTCTTCCATTATCTCTACAAATTCATCCGCTCTAAAATCATAAACAGTTATGCTTTTTTGAATTTTAGGAAGCCCTGCATTTGGTTGAACCATTACAGGTAATTTTGAATGCTTTAAAACTTTCCTAATTAATGGTAGCATTTCATTGGGACCAAAGGAACAATTAAGACCAATCACATCAACTCCAAAATCATTTAAAAAAGTAACCATTGATTTAACATCTGTTCCAGTTACAGTTCTTCCAGAATCATCAAAGGTCATTGTACAAAATATTGGTAAAGTTGAATTTTCTTTTGCTGCCAAAATCCCTGCTTTTAATTCATATATATCAAGTTGTGTTTCAAATAATAATAAATCACATCCAGCTTTTTCACCAATTAATATTTGTTCTTTATAAATTTCATAAGCATCATCAAATTTTAAATTTCCAACAGGTTCAACAAGTTGTCCAATAGGTCCTAAATCAAGTGCAATATATTTTTCATCTTTATTATTTGTTTTCTTATAAGTTTTTATTGCATTTTTAGCACAATTTACAGCTTTAATAATTATAGTTTCAACATCAAGTTTAGCTTCAGTCATTTTAAGTCTATTTGCTCCAAAAGTATTAGTCGTTAAAATATCACATCCAGCATTTAAATATTTTAAGTGAATTTCTTCAATAAGCTCTTTATCTATAATATTTAATTCTTCAGGAGCTTCACCATCTTTTAAACCTGTCTTTTGAAGAAAAGTTCCCATTGCTCCATCAAAAAAAGTATATTCCGATTTTATTTTTTTTATTATATCTTTCATATTAACCTACTTTCTAGTTTTAACTCTAAATTCACATTTTGCATTACATCTATCGCATTTATTTTTACTAGTACATTTTTCCACTTCGGTTATTCCTACTATAAATGTTACCGATTTTTGAGGTATCATTAAATTTCCACTTGTCAATGTAAGACCTAGCTTCTTTTCAGTTTGAAGTAGATTAATAATATTTTTTTGATTATTAAGTTCTAAATCTCCATACCCTGGACTGAATCTGTTTGTTAAATAATGTTCAGGAAAGTTGTTAATAATCTTATTCTCAAGTTCATCACATTTTTCTTCGATTATAGCACTTGCACATGCATCATATATTACTGCTTTTGACATATCTGTATAAGTAAATTTTTTTATTTCTTTATCTAATTGAATTCCTAATGTTACTGCAGCAATCGTTATTTTTTTACTATCTTTTAAAAGTTTTGATAAATTCTTACTGTTGAATTTCACATTAGAATTTATAAGCTCAACACAATTATTTTTATTTTCTATATCAAAATCTTTAGTAATATATGAAATGTTTGCAGTTTTTTTAATCTCCTTTAATATTTTTACAATTTCATTATAAAATTCTTTATCAAGTTCATTAACTTTTTTCTTATACCCCATATAAATAAGAGCTTCTCTTACTAATTTGCTCATATAAACTCCTTTATTACGCTTTTAATATTCCACCTATATTTTTAACAATTCGTTTTGCAATTTCAGGTTTATTCATTACATACAAATGAATTCCATCAACCCCACTTGATATTAAATCTATAATTTGCTCTGAAGCATATGCAATCCCAGCATCTTTAAGTGCTTCAGGGTTATCTTCATATTTATCAAATATTTTTTTAAATTTTACAGGAAGTGTTATACCACACATCTTAATCATTCTTTCAATCTGTCTTTTATTTATTGCTGGCATTATCCCAACTGTAACCGGTACGTCAATATCTATACTTCTTATGTCTCTCATAAAATCATAATAATAGTTATTATCGAAGAATAATTGCGTTACTAAAAAATCAGCTCCATTATCTACTTTTTTCTTTAAGTTTATTATATCAGAAATTCTACTTTTTGCTTCAATATGTGGTTCAGGATAACATGCACCACCTACATTAAAATCATTATTTTTTTTAATATATTTAATTAAATCACTTGCATATCCAAATTCTCTTTTTTCGTTTTCTTTTCCAATTGGAATATCTCCTCTTAA
>LGOV01009911.1_pt2 | contig 29907 bp, 29 predicted proteins | sample 469881 | NCBI WGS metagenome assembly LGOV01 (sample SAMN03857199, study PRJNA290197) | marine sediment metagenome | biome: marine cold seep biome; feature: cold seep; material: marine sediment; isolation source: sample #5579, elevator 3A push core 41 containing 12 cm of sediment... ...
ATTACCCAGCATATCGGTGCCTACCACGTGGAAGATAACCACGGTGGCGTGACCTTCCTGGATACCCCAGGCCACGCGGCGTTTACCGCCATGCGTGCCCGTGGTGCCAAGGCGACAGACGTGGTTATTCTGGTTGTGGCTGCCGACGATGGCGTGATGCCTCAGACGATTGAGGCGATTGAACACTCCAAAGCCGCTGAAGTGCCCATGGTGGTAGCGGTCAACAAGATCGATAAAGATGGTATCGATCTTGATCGCATCAAGAATGAGCTTTCGCAGCACGGCGTGATCTCCGAAGAATGGGGCGGTGATACTCAGTTTGTTCACGTTTCCGCCAAGACCGGTGAAGGTATTGAAGAACTGTTGGAAGCAATCCAACTGGTCTCTGAAGTGCTTGAGCTTAAAGCCGTTCCTTCTGCGCCTGGTAAAGGCGTGGTGGTTGAATCGCGCCTTGATAAAGGTCGTGGTCCGGTCGCTACCGTACTGGTTCAGAACGGTACGCTGAAAAAGGGCGATATCGTCCTGGCTGGCCTGCACTACGGTCGTGTACGTGCGCTGACCAACGAACTTGCCCAGCAAGTCGATGCGGTTGGCCCGGCCATGCCGGTAGAGATTCAAGGCTTGGGCGGCACGCCGGATGCCGGTGATGACTTTATGGTCGTTGCAGACGAGAAGAAAGCCCGCGAAGTGGCCAACTTTCGTCAAGGCAAATACCGCGAAGTGCGTCTGGCGCGTCAGCAGAAGGCCAAGCTGGAGAACATGTTCAGCCAGATGGGCCAAGACGAAGTGGCCAAGGTCAACATCGTCCTCAAAGCCGACGTTCAAGGTTCTCTGGAAGCGATCAAAGGCGCCCTGGAAGAACTCTCCACCGGTGAAGTTGAAGTCGCCGTGGTCTCTTCGGGTGTTGGTGGTATCACCGGTACCGATGCCAACCTGGCGCTGGCGTCGGAAGCCATCGTAGTCGGCTTTAACGTCCGTGCTGACGCCGCTGCCCGCGAGATCGTTGAGCGCGAAGGCCTGGATCTGCGTTACTACAGCGTTATTTACCAGCTGATCGACGAGGTCAAACAGGCGATGAGCGGTATGCTCGCACCTGAGTGGAAAGAAGAGATCGTCGGTATTGCCGAAGTGCGCGATGTGTTCCGTGCGCCGAAGATTGGTGCCATCGCCGGCTGTATGGTGGTTGAAGGCAGCGTGCATCGTAATAAGAAGATCCGCGTGTTGCGTGATGACGTGGTGATCTACGAAGGCGAGCTCGAATCGCTGCGCCGCTTCAAAGACGATGTGCAGGAAGTGCGCAACGGCATGGAGTGTGGCATCGGCGTGAAGAACTACAACGATGTCCAAGTCGGCGATAAGATCGAAGTCTTCGACCAAGTGAAGGTCGAGCGTAGCCTGTAAGGCTGCGAGGAGCTAAACATGCGCGAATTTAAGCGTACCGACCGGGTAGCCGACCAGCTCCAAAAGGAGCTGGCTGTGTTGATCCAACGAGAAGTGAAAGACCCGCGTTTGGGCATGGTCACGGTCAGCGGCGTTACCGTTAGCCGTGACCTTGGCTACTCCGACGTCTACGTCACTCTGTTGGGTGAGCAAGAGCCCGAGCGTATTAAAGAGAATCTGCAGGTGCTTAAGCGCGCTGCCGGTTTTCTAAGAAGCCAGATTGCCAAGCGCATCAAGCTACGTCACGTACCGGAGCTGCGTTTTCATTTCGATGAAAGCGTGGTGCGCGGTCAGCAACTCTCTTCATTGATTGATGAAGCAGTGACGACGGATCGTGCACGCTATCAAGACAGTGACCAAGATGCCGACGCCCAGGATAATAGTGAGGAAACCCGCTAGTGGCGCGTCAACGTCGCGGTTTACCGGTTAATGGCGTACTGCTGCTGGATAAGCCCAAGGGCGTTTCCAGCAACCATGCGCTGCAGCGTGTACGTCGGCTGTTCCAGGCTCAAAAAGCTGGACACACCGGCACGCTAGACCCGATGGCAACCGGCTTATTGCCGATTTGCCTAGGCGAAGCGACCAAGTTCTCGTCGCACTTGCTGGAAGCCGACAAGGTGTATCGCACCCGGGTAGAGCTAGGGGTGATCACCGATACCGGCGATGCGGAAGGTACGATTATTGAGCAGCATGAGGTTCCCAGCCTAAGCGTCGATGACGTGGAAGCTGTGCTCACCCGTTTTCGCGGTGAGATTGACCAAGTGCCGCCGATGTACTCGGCCCTCAAGCATCAGGGCAAAAAACTTTACGAGCTGGCCCGGGAAGGCAAGCAGGTAGAGCGTGCAGCCCGGCGCGTAAGCGTGTATGATGCGCGCCTGCTATCGTTTGAAGGCACTGCTTTTGAGCTGGAAGTAAGCTGCAGTAAAGGCACTTACATCCGCACGCTAGCCGAAGATATTGGCCAAGCGCTTGGCTGTGGTGCGCACATCAGTCAACTAAGAAGGCTCAAAACGGGGCCCTTTTTAGCCGACGCGATGTGGACGCTAGAGGCCTTGGAAGCATTGGCCGACCAAGCGGCACTGGAAGCTGAGCTCATGCCCTTGGATGTGCTGGTGGATCATTTACCGTTACTGACGGTAGACGACACCGCCCATTCTCGTTTGGCCCATGGCCAGCCCGCTGCTCTCGAAACCGGCGCATTAGCCCCGGACGAAGTAGCCCGACTTTATTACGCCGAGACGTTTATCGGCCTTGGCGTAGTGAAAGGTGCCCAGGAAGTGGCACCTAAGCGGCTGTTAAGTACCGTCGCTATCTCGTAAACAGCGTTGCAAGGATGCAGCCGTCTACGTGAATCTAGTTAGTGGAAAGTAACTAGCTAGTAAAAAATAGTAGCTTGAGACTGCAAATATGCGTGGTCTCACCCATTCATTTTTAGGCATATTGCTTACTGGAGAGACAGATGGCTTTAACCGCTGAGAAGAAGGCCGAGATCGTCACTGAATACGGCCGCGGCGATAACGATACCGGTTCCCCTGAAGTGCAAGTTGCACTGCTGAGCGCCAACATTAATGGCCTGCAGGATCACTTCAAGACCAACAAACAGGATCACCACTCGCGTCGTGGTCTGATCCGCATGGTTAACCAGCGTCGTAAGCTGCTGGACTACCTAAAGCGTAAAGATTTCGAACGCTATCAGTCCCTGATTCAGCGTCTGGGTCTGCGTCGTTAAGCGTTAACGGCAACGATTAGAAACGGGCAGCTCTTTGTGAGCTGCCCGTTTTTTTATGTTTCGTGTTTACTGCAAGTAGGGAACTGGTAGCCCTATCGCGCTCCAGCGCCTAGAATGGTAACGAGTCAAAACGACCTAAACGAATAGACAAGTAGATATTGATAATGCTGAAGGAAGTCGCTGTGAATCCGGTAAAGAAAACGTTCCAGTACGGTCGTAGCACCGTCACGCTCGAAACCGGGCGTATTGCTCGCCAAGCTACCGGCGCTGTCATGGTTACCATGGATGACACCGTCGTGCTGTGTACCGTTGTCGCTCGCAAAGAGGCAAACCCGAGCCAACCCTTTTTCCCTCTCTCGGTACACTACCAAGAGAAAACCTACGCAGTGGGCAAGATTCCTGGCGGCTTCTTCAAGCGCGAAGGTCGTCCCACTGAAAAAGAGACGCTGACCTCGCGTCTGATTGATCGCCCGATCCGTCCGCTGTTCCCCAAAGGCTTCATGAACGAAGTGCAGGTCGTCTGTACCGTTCTGTCCACTGACCGTAACCACGATCCGGATATCGCCGCATTGCTTGGCACCTCCGCAGCGCTGAGTATCTCTGGCGTGCCGTTTAGTGGCCCGATTGGCGCAGCCCGCGTGGGCTTTAACGAAGAGAAAGGCTACTTCCTCAACCCAACGGTTGAAGAACTGGCCACCTCTGAGCTGGACATGGTCGTCGCCGGTACTGAAAAAGCCGTGCTGATGGTTGAGTCGGAAGCCAAAGAGCTGCTCGAAGACGAAATGCTGGGAGCCGTACTGTTCGGTCACCAGGAAATGCAGGTCGCGATCAGTGCCATTAACGAACTGGTTGCTGAAGCGGGCAAGCCGCGCTGGGAGTGGCAGGCCGCCGAAGAGAACCAGGCACTCAAAGCCGCCATGGCTGATGCGTTTGAAGCTAAAGTGGGCGATGCTTACCGCATCACCGACAAAATGCAGCGCCAGGATGCACTGGCTGAGTTGAAAGACCTGGCGATTGAACAGCTGGCAGCCGATGAAGGCGAACCGGTTAACGACAAGTTCAGCAAAGATGACGTCAAAGGTGCCTTTGCTAGCCTGGAAAAACGCGTTGTGCGTTCACGGGTGGTAAAAGGCGAGCCGCGTATTGACGGTCGTGACAATCAAACCGTTCGTCCGCTGGCTATCGAAGTCGGTGTACTGCCGAAGGCTCACGGTTCTGCCATCTTTACGCGTGGTGAGACCCAGGCGATTGCCGTAGCAACGCTGGGCACGCTGCGTGATTCACAGCTAATCGAATCACTGGAAGGTGAGCGTAAAGACCGCTTTATGCTGCACTACAACTTCCCTCCCTACTCAGTGGGTGAAGCTGGCTTTATGGGTGGCCCGAAGCGTCGCGAAATCGGCCATGGCCGCTTAGCACGTCGTGGCGTGCAGGCGATGCTGCCGTCCGAAGATGCGTTCCCCTACACCATCCGTGTCGTTTCTGAAATTACCGAGTCTAACGGTTCCAGCTCCATGGCCTCTGTGTGTGGCTCTTCGCTGGCCTTGATGGACGCAGGCGTACCGTTAAAAGCACCGGTCGCCGGTATTGCCATGGGCTTGGTAAAAGACCCGGACGGTTTTGCGGTATTGACCGATATTCTGGGTGACGAAGATCACCTTGGCGATATGGACTTTAAAGTTGCCGGTTCCGAAGAGGGCGTCACCGCCCTGCAGATGGACATCAAGATCGAAGGCATCAACGAAGAGATTATGGAACTCGCGCTGCAGCAAGCACTGACCGCGCGACTGAGTATTCTTGAGCAAATGAATGTCGTGATCAGCCAGAGCCGTAGCGATGTCTCCGACAACGCGCCGTCCATGGCAACGATCAAAATCGATCCGGACAAGATCCGTGACGTTATCGGTAAAGGTGGCGCAACCATTCGCAAAATCTGCGAAGACACCGGCGCCTCTATTGATCTCGACGACGATGGTACCGTGCGTATTTACGCGGAAGATAAAGCCGCCGCCAAGCGCGCCATCGACACCGTACTGGCGATTACCGCTGAAGCGGAAATCGGCAAGCTGTATCACGGCAAGGTCGTGCGTATTGCTGACTTCGGTGCGTTCGTTAACATCATGCCCGGTACCGATGGCCTGGTTCACATCTCGCAAATCGTTGCCGAGCGGGTTAATAACGTGCGCGACTTCTTGAACGAAGGCGATGACGTGATCGTTAAGGTGCTGGATATCGACAACCGCAACCGCGTGAAGCTGTCGATGAAAGAGATTACCGAAGAAGAGAAAGCCGCTTTTACCGCGGAAGCAGCGGAAACCGAAGCGGCGATTTAAATCGCTAGCTAGGTTTCTGATACCGCCCTCGTAGCCTCTGGCTACGGGGGCTTTGTTTTTGCTAGGTACTGTTTTTGCTAACTATTTTTTGCTAACTATTTTTTGCTAACTATTTTTTTGCTAGATAGTGTTTTGTGGTTAGGTAACGCTTTGTTCGCCGGGATTTAGACAGTCAGGGAGCAGCAGATGGAGCAGCAACAAGCGCCGCGTTGGTGGGCGGTGGTGGCCGTGATGATCGGCATTTTTTTACTGGTGACCGCAGAGCAACTGCCGATTGGGTTACTCTCTCAAGTGGCCGATTCAATGGGCGTTACCCCCGGCATGGCAGGCTTAATGGTCACCGTGCCCGGCGTAGTCGCTGCCTTTTCAGCCCCACTGCTGCCGGTAGCGGTGGGGCGCTTGGATCGGCGCATTATGCTCACGGTATTGATGGCCGTCATGGTGGCCGGGAGTGTGCTATCGGCATTGGCCAGCAGCTTTATCCTGTTGCTTGCCGCCCGCGTGCTGGTGGGGCTTAGCATTGGTGGCTTTTGGGCTGTGGCGGGCAGTATTGCCCCACGCCTAGTGCCGGAGGCTCAGGTGCCAAAAGCAATGACGATGATTTTTGGTGGCGTCGCGGCGGCCTCGGTGCTGGGTGTGCCACTGGGCACGCTGCTGGGGGATCTCAGCAACTGGCGAGTCGCCTTTGGGGCGCTGGGCGTCCTAAGCCTGTTAACGGCCGCTGCTCTGTGGTTTTGGCTACCGCCGTTACCACCACGGGAGCCGGTGCGGCTCCGAGTGCTCGCACAGCAGTTTAGCAATCGCGGGGTGCGGGTGGCGGTGTTAACCACGGCTTTTGTGGTGGTTGGCCACTTTGCGGCCTACACCTTTATTAGCCCCATCCTGCAAGAGATCAGCGGTATTTCCCAACGCCATGTGAGCAGCCTGCTGCTGCTTTACGGGGCGGCAGGCATTGTGGGTAATATTGCGGCAGGCATGTTTGCCGGTCGTCACCCTTACCGCGCAGTGCTGGCGATTCCCAGCCTGCTGCTCATTGTGGTGGCCATTTTTCCTCTGCTGGGGGGGCAGCCGAGCAGCGGCGTGATGCTACTCATGATGTGGGGCGCGGTGTTTGGCAGCGTATCGGTCAGCATTCAAACCTGGATTTTACGCACCGCACCCAATACCGAAGCCGCCACGGCGTTGATGGCGTTTACCTTCAATATGTCGATTGGTTTGGGTGCCATGTTGGGTGGGCGTATCGTCGATGGCACTAGCCTTCCCATTGCCATGTGGGCCGCATCTGGATTATTCCTGTTGGGGGCGCTGTTGGTACTAAGCACGCCAGCCAAGGTCGTTGGTCAGAAGACACGTTGAGCCAGTAGGTGAAAAAAATACCCCCGCGAGCAGCGGGGGCATGGGTTTAGCGTTTACCTCAGAAACAATCAAGGACGCTCGATAGCCAGTGCTACGCCCTGACCGCCGCCGATACACAGCGTCGCGAGGCCTTTCTTGGCGTCGCGGGCGATCATTTCGTGGAGCAGCGTGACTAGTACGCGGCAGCCGGAGGCTCCAATGGGGTGGCCTAGGGCGATCGCGCCGCCGTTGACGTTCACTTTAGACGTATCCCAGCCGAGTTCTTTGTTAACGGAGAGCGCCTGGGCAGCGAAGGCTTCGTTGGCTTCTACCAGATCCAGGTCATCCAGGCTCCAGCCGGCTTTTTCAAGGCAGCGGCGAGTGGCCGGTGCGGGGCCGATACCCATAATGGCAGGGTCAACGCCTGCGTTGGAGTAAGCCGCTATACGTGCCAGTGGCTCTAGCCCCAACTGCTTGGCTTTTTCGGCGGAGCAGAGCATAACCACTGCCGCGCCGTCGTTGAGCGCCGAGGCGTTACCGGCGGTAACGGTGCCGTCTTTCTTAAACGCAGGGCGCATGCCGCCAAGCTTCTCCGCGGTAACTTCCCGTGGGTTCTCATCGGTATCAAACACCACCGGGTCGCCTTTGCGCTGGGGAATTTCCACCGGCACGATCTGGCCTTTGAACTTACCTTCTTTGATGGCGGCAGCGGCTTTCTGCTGGGACGCTGCGGCGAACTCGTCCATCGCTTCGCGGGTGATGCCGTACTTCTCGGCCAAGTTCTCGGCAGTAATGCCCATGTGGTAGTTGTTGAACGCATCCCACAGGCCGTCGTGCACCATGGAATCAATTGCCTTCCAATCGCCCATGCGCTGACCGTTGCGCGAGTTGGGGAGTACGTGTGGCGAGGCGGACATGTTCTCCTGACCACCGGCCAGAATCAGCTCGGCATCGCCGCAGCGAATTGCCTGCGTAGCGAGATGCAGCGCTTTAAGGCCTGAGCCACACACTTTGTTGATGGTCATGGCCGGTACCGAGTCTGGCAGGCCGCCCTTGATAGCCGCTTGGCGCGCCGGGTTTTGGCCAACGCCCGCGGTGAGCACCTGGCCCAGCAGTACTTCGTCAACTTGATCGGGAGAAACGCCGGTGGAGGCGAGGATATCTTTGATTACCAAGGCGCCCAGGTCGCTCGCTGGAATACCTGCGAGGGAGCCGCCGAAAGCGCCCACAGCGGTGCGGCGTGCCGCAACAATGACTACTTCTTGCATAAGATGACTCCTGGAGTAATTAACAGACAGTCTGATGCCAGATGCCCGATAGGCGTGCTCTGTCAGCCGTACTCTTTTATTCGTACTCTGTCAGCCGTCTCTTCAGCATAGGGGAAGGTGATGCATTGCGGCAATACGCATTTATAGGCAAATAAAAACGAGCCAACATGTGGCCCGTCAGGAGAAAGCGTTAGAAGCGCTAAGGCTATGCCAACTGCACCGGAATAATATTGCTGGTGTGGCTGACGTGGTTGCCTTCCTGGAGATACACCAGCGCAGGCTGGTGGTTTTCCAGTTCGGCTTCGGAGTAGTGGGCGTAGCTGCAGATAATGATCCGGTGGCCAGGGGCGGCGAGGTGGGCCGCAGCGCCGTTGATCGAAATGAGCTTGGAGCCTTCCTCACCGCGAATGGCGTAAGTGGTGAAGCGTTCGCCATTCTCGACGTTGTAAATCTGGATCTGCTCATTTTCACGAATACCCGCCATATCCAGCAGGTCGCCGTCGATGGCGCAGGAGCCTTCGTAGTTGAGTACCGCGTGAGTGACGCGTGCCATGTGCAGCTTGGCTTTGAGCATGATGGTATGCATGTGAGTTCCTATTTTTACCCGTTGTTTGTTTCTTCTCTGCCAGTAGTGGCAGCGCTGGCCGGGAGTTGAACAGTGAGGTTATCGATTAATCGCGCCGGGCCCAGCTTGGCGGCGGCCAGCATTACCGCATGGCGGGTCGCTAGGTTAATGGGGCCTAGCGTGACATCGCGCAGTTCCAAATAGTCCAGCGTAAAGCCCGCATCATACAGCGCGGTGTTGCCCTGGTGTAGTACCTTTTCGATAGGTTCTCCGCGCTCTAGCGCATCGCGAAGCGTACACAGCGTGCGATAAAGCGCAGGGGCGATTGCACGCTCCTCGCTACTTAAATAGCCATTGCGTGATGACAGTGCCAGGCCATCTTCTGCGCGCACGATGGGCACGCCGATAATCTCAATCGGCATGTGCAGGTCGCACACCAGCTTACGAATCACCGCAAGCTGTTGGTAATCCTTCTCCCCAAAGCAGGCGACGTCGGGCTGCACCAAATTAAACAGCATGCTAACCACGGTGGAGACACCGTCAAAATGGCCGGGGCGTGAGCCGCCACACAGACCCTCACCCACCACAGGCACATGCACGCGGGTCTGGGCGTCCAAGCCGTTGGGGTAGAGCGAGCTCACCGTCGGGGCGAACAGCACGTCGCAGCCAGCCTCGATAAGCTGCGCTTGATCGGCATCAAAGGTACGCGGGTAGCCGTCTAAATCTTCGCCTGGGCCAAACTGCATCGGATTGACAAACAGGCTTGCGACCACGATATCGGCGTGCTGGCGCGCGCAGGCGACCAGCGCTAGGTGCCCGGCATGTAGGTTGCCCATGGTGGGCACCAGGGCAATACGCTGGCCGCGTTGGCGGTAATCTCGCAGCGTGCTGCGTAGCTGATCAATGTCTCGCAAAGTGCGCATAGTCGTTTCGCGTCAATAACAAAAAATGGTCGATAGTCGAGCTGTCTTAAAAGCGGCTGTTAAAAACAGCTCTTAAAAACAGTGCTCTTGAGCCGGGAAGGCGCGGGTTTTGACCGCTTCATGGTAGGCCTGGAAAGCTGCTTGAATGCTATCAGCCTCAGCCATAAAGTTTTTTACAAAGCGGGGTGTGCGGCCATGGGTGATGCCGAGCACATCGTGCATTACCAGAATCTGGCCATCGGTATCCGGCCCTGCGCCAATGCCTATCACCGGTACATCCAGCGCTTCGGTGACCGCTTTGCCCAGGCTGGCAGGGACGCACTCAAGCAGAACCACCGAGGCGCCCGCCTCGACAAGTACTTTTGCGTCATGAATGATGCGCTCAGCGTGAGCGGCGTCGCGTCCTTGCACTCTATAGCCACCTAGCTGATGCACGGTTTGTGGGGTTAAGCCCAGGTGGGCACATACCGGTACGCCGCGGCGGGTGAGTTCACGAATGCCATCGGCCATCCACGCTTCGCCTTCCAGTTTGACCAGCTCCGCCCCCGCGCGCATCACGGCACCGGCATCTTCCAGCAGGCGCTCGGTGGTGGCGTTGCTCATAAAGGGTAAATCCACCATCAACAGGCTATGGCCTTTACCACGCGCCGCGCAGCGGGTGTGGTAAACGATGTCTTCAATGGTGACGGGCAGAGTGCTGTTATGACCCTGTAGCACCATGCCCAGCGAATCACCGACGAGCAGGACATCAATGCCTGCTTGGCTTGCCGCATGGGCAAAGGAGGCGTCGTAAGCGGTTAGGCAACTGAATGTCTCGCCAGCCTGCTTATAGGCCTGCAGCGTGCTTAGGGTGACGGTTTTCATGGCGTGCTCTCATGTTTTACGTGAGGCCGATGCGACATAGGCAGCCGACCATTATTGATGCTGCTGCATCCCTGCATACGCGAAGTGGAGTAACCGGCAATTGTTACCTGAATGGGGTGTCGGTGTCGAGATTTGTGTCAAATGGTAGCGTTAGATAAGCGTTCCAAGCCTTGGTTCTCAACTTGCTCAAGCCATGTGGATAGCGGCTGTTGGAAAAGGTCTAGAGAGGGGGCGATCTCTGTGAGGGGGAGCAGTACAAAGGCCCGGGCAGTCATTTGCGGGTGCGGTACGCGTAAACGCGGCGAGTTGATGTGCTCATTAGCGTAGAGCAGCAGGTCAAGGTCGAGCGTTCGGGGCCCCCAGTGGTGCTGGCGGCGGCGGCGATGCAGCTGCTCTAACGCCTGAAGCTGGTCGAGTAGCGCCAGCGGCGAGAGCCGGGTCTCCAGCGCTGCCACCGCGTTGATAAAGTCCGGCTGATCCTGCGGCCCCACCGGGCGGCTGGCGTAAAGCGATGATGCTGCCACCAATCGACTTAGCGGTAGCATTGCCAGCTCGTTGAAGGCCTCGCGAACCTGCTCGATAGGCGACTCTAGATTACTACCCAAGCCGATGTAGGCGAGCTGGGGAGGAGCACCCACTACTCTGGCGCGCTCGGCTTACGGCGCCGTTTGCGACGGCGGTCGCCCTGGCTGGCGGGGTCGCCGCCAACTTTTTGCAGCAGGCGACGCTGTTCGTGCTCATCGCCGCGTTGAAACGCCGTCCACCATTCGCCTAAACCACTCGGTATCTCGCCCGCCTGTTCGCGCAGCAGCAGCAGGTCATAGCCAGCTCTGAAACGCGCATGTTCGCGGGTTTGAAAGGCTTTTTTACCGCGCCGCTGGGGTAGGCGCTGCTGTAATTCCCAAATTTCCCGCATCGGGATGCCAAAGCGCTTGGGAATCGATGTGAACTCTAGCTGACGGGATACCACCTGTTGAGCGGCTGCTTGAAGCGCGGGAATAGGCGGCATGCCTTCTTGTTCCAGCGCTTCCTGACGATGTTTGACCGGTGCCCATAAAAACGCAGCCAGCAGAAAGGCCGGGGTGACGGGGCGATCTTCGGCAATGCGTTTATCGGTATTGGTCAGCGCCTGCTCAATCAGCTCTTCGGCCCAGGCAGCATCGGCCATGGCTTCTTCGGCCTCGGGGAACAGCATGCCGAATAGGCCGTAGTGGCTAAGCAGCCGGAAGGTGACCAAGCCGTGGCCCGACATAAACAGCTTGAGCACTTCATCGAATAGCCGCGCTGGGGGAATCTGCAGCAGCAGCGGCGCCTGATCGTACATCGGCGCTTCGGTGGCCGGGTCTAGTGTGAAGTCCAGCTTAGCCGCAAAACGCACCGCCCGCAGCATCCGTACCGGGTCTTCACGATAGCGTGTCGCCGGGTCGCCAATCAGGCGCAGCGTGCGGGTCTTAATGTCCTCGGCACCATTGGCAAAATCGGTGATGCTGAAGTCGGCGATATTGTAGTAGAGCGCATTAACGGTGAAGTCGCGCCGCAGCGCGTCCTCTTCAATGTTGCCCCATACATTGTCGCGCAGCAGTAACCCTTCATCGGACTGGTGGGCAATGTGGTCGCCATGCTCGTCTTGGGGTTTGCCACGGAAGGTGGTGACCTCAATGACCTCGCGGCCAAAGCGCACATGGACAATCCGAAAACGGCGGCCGATCAGGCGTGAGTTCCGAAATAGATCGCGAACCTGCTCTGGAGTGGCGTTGGTGGCGACATCAAAATCTTTGGGCATCTTGCCAAGCAGCGCATCACGAATGCAGCCGCCCACCAAATAGGCGTCGAAACCAGCCCCGCTAAGGCGATAAAGCACTTTTAACGCGGCATCGCTAATATGCTGGCGAGAAACAGGGTGCTCGGAGCGTGGTATGTTGCGCGGAGTGAGGGCGCTGGTGGTGCTCTCTTGGGGATCAAGCAAGGTTTTCAATTGCTCCCCCGGGCTGTGTAGGAAACGGGTAAATCCTTTAAACATGCGACGATTTCAACTCGCAGGGTACGAAAAATGGTCGTAAAAATAGTCGTTAGAAAACACGTCAAACGAGTACTGTACATAAACCACGAATGGCTGAGTGTAGCCGACCCTTCATGGCTTGCAAAGAGCGGCTTGCAAAGTAGCGGCTTGCAAAGCACTTGACGCTGGCGGGGGCTAACACAGGTTTTAAACCCAGATTTCAAACACGGAAAGGGGAGGCTAAAAGAGCCTCCCCTATCAAGCAATTAATCAGCGTCCGTGCTGCTATTTTTCTTCATGATGGCACATCGCCCTGAATACGCACCGCAGTCGGTAGGCGTAAGGATCACGATGGTTCCGACCGCCTCGTATTCAAAACAATAATCCAACCGCGAACTTTTCTCCCCCCGGGGAATTATTATTAGCGCCGGGGTGTACACACTGACAGCTATTGTTGTTGTTAGGATGCCAAGTCACGTTGTACGTCGCGTCCTTTCGGGCCACTTGCTAACTTTTGTTGTTGTTCGCTGCGCCTGTGTTGCCTGCGCAAGCAAGTAATGAGATTCGAGCCTGTTGTTCTTGTTAGTACCGTTATCTCTACCTGGCCTTGTTGTTTTTGTTGTGGCTCAGGTTGGGTCAAGGTCATATTGTTTTTGTTGGTGACCTACCGCTATGCCCAGTTTGTTTTTCTTACCCAGTAATACTGCAGGCCCTGTGCCACCAATTTAATAAATTATAAATTTCAGAAGGTTGGCGTTTTTAAAGTCGTTGCGGAACTTTACGGCGCGAGAAGTGTTACCCTTTTCGCGTTCGTTTGTGCGCGGCGTTGTGTGGGAAGGTAACAGTGCCTGGGTAGTGAAAGGCAGAATATTTCTTATTTAAATCAGCATATTAGACGATAGTCGTAGGGTGGAAGCGTGAGTGGATAGCAATGCCCAGGTGCTTAACCTGGGCGCCGGGCGGTTTTTTTGCGCGGTATGCCAAGCCTCTGACGTCGCTCCCAAAGGTTTTTACGGCTAATGCCCAGTTTTTGTGCCAATTCGGTTTCACTCATTTGATCTTGGTGCTCGAGCACAAAGTGCTGAAAATAATCTTCTAAAGAGAGATCATCTTCATTCTCTTCAGCGTTTTTATCCCCGTGACCACTGCTAGCGGAGGAGTTAGCGAGAGGTGCATGGGGACGAGGTGGGGCTGGCGCCAGGCCTAGATCATCCGGGTGGATCAGATGCCCCTCGGCAAGAATCACTCCGCGCTCAAGGGCATTCTCCAGCTCGCGAACGTTACCCGGCCAAGGGTAGTCGCGCAGATCCTGGCGGGCTGCGCGGGACAAACGCAGGCCCGTGCGTTCGTGGCGTTTACACGCCTTGTCGAGCAGAATGTCGGCGATCTCAAGCACATCATCCTCGCGCTCGCGCAGCGGCGGCAGTTCGATCTGCATCACGTTCAGCCGGTAGTAAAGGTCAAGGCGGAACTCACCGGTTTTTGACAGCGCTCGCAGGTCACGATGGGTGGCCGCAATCAGGCGGACATTAACGTGACGGGTTTCTACCGAACCAATTTTACGGATTTCACCCTCTTGGAGAACGCGTAGCAGGCGCGCCTGGGCATCCAGCGGTAGTTCACCAATCTCATCCAAAAATAGCGTACCGCCATCAGCGGCTTCGACTAACCCAGTGCGCGCAGCGCTGGCGCCGGTAAAAGCGCCTTTCTCATGGCCAAACAGCTCTGATTCGATCAGCGTTTCAGGAATCGCCGCGCAGTTGACGCAGATCAACGGTGCCTTGGCGCGCTTGCTCTGCTGGTGAATGGCGCGTGCCACCAGCTCCTTGCCGGTACCTGACTCGCCAAGAATCAATACGGTGACATCGGCGGGGGCGGTTTTACTAATGCGGGTGTAGACCTGCTGCATGGCAACGCAGTTGCCGATCATGGTTTGTCGGCTGCCGCCTGCATCGGTGATAGCCGGGGGCGGACTCTGCTGCATCGACTGCTTGTGCAGGATCCGCTCAACGGTCTCCAATAGCTCCGCATGGTCAAAGGGCTTGGCAACGTAGTCCACGGCCCCCTGTTTGAGCGCTTCCACCGCAGAGCGCATGCTGGCGTAGCTGGTCATGATCAATACCGGCACGGGGGCCGCGGCGGTGATCAGCGAGGTGCCCGGTTCGCCCGGCAGACGCAGGTCGCTGATGATGAGGTCGAACCCTGCGAGTTCAAGCTGGCTGGCCTCCTCAGCGCTGCCTGCTTCGCTGACCGTATAGTCGTGGCGTTCCAGAAGGCGCTTTAGCGCGCTGCGAATAATCGCTTCATCTTCAACAATCAGAATCCTGGGCATGGGTTGGCTGATCATCCTGTTGGTAAAGCGGCAGCCATAACGTAATGGCCGTGCCGCGAGGCTGTCCCGGGGGTGGCGAAGCCACGTCTATTTTACCCTGGTGCTCATTGATAATCTGGTAGGCCAATGAAAGGCCCAGACCGGTGCCCTCGCCGGCGGGTTTGGTGGTGGTAAAGGGCTCGAATAGGTGCTCGCGCACTCGTGGGTCGATGCCCTGACCGTTATCGGTTATCCGCCACCAGACAAGCTGCTCGTGGCGCCCTGCGGTCATGTGAACCTCTCCCCCTTGGCCGCAGGCATCCCGCGCATTGCTCAGCAGGTTGACCATCACTTGCGTTAATCGCTGGGCATCGCCGCGCACCACCACGTCGTCAGGCGTTTCATTGGTTAAGGTAACATCCTCTCCCGAGCGGGCGAGGTGGATCAAGTGCAGCGCATCTTCACTAATTGATGCAAGTGCCACAGGTGAGGCAGGGAGCGGTACCGATTGGCGTCCCCCATGGGCAAAGCCAACCAGTGAGTTAACGATTTTGGTGACCCGTTGGGTCAACTGCTGGATTTGGTCGGCGGCTTCTAGCAGGGTGGGGTCGTTAGTGTCGTAGCGTAGATTTTGCGCCAGCGACGAGATGCCGGTAATTGGGTTGCCAATTTCGTGGGCGACCCCAGCGGCTAACTGGCCGATAGAGGCAAGGCGCGCTGCATGCACCAACTCATCTTCCAACCATTTCATTTCGGTATGGTCTTCAATCAAAATAACGCTGCCGCCACGGCTGTCACTACCGCTGAGAATCGCTTTGTGCAGGGTCAAAAAATAGTCTTTACCGTGCAGCGTGACCGCCTGTTTGTAGAGCGGTGTTGATGTGGTTTCCAGCACGCCGCCGAGTAGGCTGGGCCAGGGGGCAGGCAGGCTGTCGCGGCGTGAACCGATCACGCTTTCACCGCTAATGCCCGAGAGTTGAGAGAGCGCCTGATTCCACATTAGCAGCTCATCATCATCGCCCAAAACACACAGCCCCACCGGTAAATAGGCCAGGGTTTGGCGATGATGGCGGCGCAAACCGTCGAGTTCACGGGCTAACCCAGTCAGGCGTGATCGGTAGGCTTCCAAGCGGCTCTCGACAAAATGAATATCGTCGGTTTCAGGGGCGTCGTCATGGCGGTAGGGTAGATAGCGATCAACAATATCCCGCGCCACCGATGGGCCCATTAGGCCCGAGAGATTGGCCTGAATACGGTCACGTAATCGACGCAGCGCGTAGGGACGGCGCTCCTGGGGCGTTAAGTTGAGTGCTTGCAATGCCCGCTTCACTTCACGGCTAGCCGCCTCATCGCCGAGGGCGTGGGCTAAGTGAGTAGAAAAATCGCTCGCCGTGGCGGCTTCCAGTGGGAAACGTTTGGAGCGGATAACTGCATCGACGGAGCACGCTTCCGCGGCGGACTGCTCACCTTCAGAAATACGCGTAAACAGCGATATCACAATCAACAGCAGGATATTGACCGCTAACGAGAGCAGCGTGACGTTGTACCAAACCGGCGCACCAGTGTCGGTAAGCGGGGTAAAGGGCAGCGCCGGTAGCGAGAGCATGAGCGGCAGCCATAGCCCCCATAGCCATACGCCGATGCCTGCGATGAGGCCAATAATCATGCCTTTACGATTAGCGCCCGGCCAGTAGAGCAGCGCCAGCATGCCAGGCAGGCACTGGGCCATCCCCACAAACGCGGCTAATCCCAAACCGATGAGCCCATGATGGCGCCCTACCCACTGGTAAAACACCCAGCCGCTGATAATTACAGCGACCACTAGCCCACGGCGCAGCCACAGCAGCCAGCCGTAGAGATCACTGCGCGCTTCCGGGGGCCTCGCTACCAGTACAATATGATTAAGCACCATGCCGGAAAGCGCTAGCGCAATCATAATCATGGTGCCGCTGGCGGCGGCTAGCCCGCCGATAAACGCCAGTGCCCCTACCCACCAGTGTTCGGTCATTAGGTAGGCGGCATAGGCGGCGATGGGTATGTCGGGACTGACCGACTGCGCGGCCCACCAAATCAACGGCACAGGTAGCGCCATTAAGAGCAGGAAAAGCGGCAGCGCCCAGCTCGCTTGTAGCAGGGTATGCCGCGATAGACTTTCTGAAAAACTGATATGAAACAGATGCGGCATCATAAACGCCGCCGCAAAAAACAGCAGCAGGAGGGTTCGCCACTGGGCCGGGTCAAGTTTGGGTGTCTGTTGTTGAAGAATAGCGCCAGGGCCCTCCAGCCACAGCTGCAGGTCGCCTGGGCCGTCAAACACCATCCATAGCGCCACCACGCCGAGCCCCAGCATGGCCAACAGTTTAACAATGGATTCAAACGCAATGGCGCTAAGCAGAGTGTCGTGGCGGCCGTGAGACTGGCTGTGGCGCGCACCGAAAATGACTGCAAAGGCGGCAATTACGGCGCAAAAAAGTAGCGCAACGCTACCTCCTGCTTGGCTGGCGGTGATGATATTGATGGCTTCGCTCAGGGTTTGGACTTGAATGCCGAGCANNAGACGATGGTGACCAGCGTACCCGCCCAACGAGAGCGAAAGCGAAAGGCAAACAGATCCGCCAATGACGTTAGTTGATAGGTGCGGGTAATGCGCTGGATGGGTACCAGTAGCACAGGGGCGAGCAAGAAGGCGCCCGCTGCGCCCAGGTAGTAGGCGAGGAAGCCAAACCCCGCGTGGGCAGCCATTTCCACGCTGCCGTAAATCGCCCAGGCGCTGGCATAAACACCCAGGGCAAGGGTGTAAACAATCGGGTGGCGGGTAATACGTACCGGCACCCAGCCGCGCTCTACCGCAAAACCGCAGCCAAACAGCAGTGCCAGGTAGCCCAGCCCAAGAAGTAGGACGCCGACTATCTCAACGTGCACCTCAACGTTCATCAAGCTTCCTCTTTTGCTCCAGCCAGAGGGTTAACGCAATCAACCCACCCCAAATCGCAAACGGCCGGTACCAGGCGGCCTCAGGGTCGCTCCAGCCATTCATCAGTAGCGGAGAGAGCAGGTAGCCGCCAAACACCAAAAACAGCATGATGCGATAGACATACATATCAATCTCCTACTGGAGGTGAAGAGGGATTTAAACGGTGTGCCGTTGGGCTTAACCGTGCCAACGACCAGTTCTCTACCGCCCAGTGTAGCTGAGTCGCGGGGGGCTCTGAGGCAAGTTCTTGTGGCGGCGCTTGATCAAGCGCTTCCAGCGCCTGAAAGAGCTGGAAGCGCACTTTCTGCTCGTCTTCTGCCAGGGCCGGGGCCAGGTTTTGCTTGGAGAGCTTTTGCCCTTCAGCGGTCACAATGAGTGGCAAATGCAGGTAACGCGGCTGCGGTAGCTGAAGCGCGTTCTGCAATTGGCGCTGCCAAGGGGTGTTATCGAGCAAATCGAGCCCGCGTACCACATCGGTAATCTGCTGCTCGGCGTCATCCACTACCACGGCGAGCTGATACGCCCAGAGGTAATCTTTGCGCTTTAATACCACATCGCCTAGTTCAGCCGGGTCAAACTGCTGCTCGCCGAACAGCCGGTCTTGCCAGCGGATAGGGCGCTCGCCACGGTCGCTGCGCAGCCGCCAGGCCACCGGTTTATTCGCATCGCAAACGCCATCGCGGCACCAGCCGGGGTAGATATCAAACGTCTGCCACTGCTTGCGCGAACAGCTGCAGGGGTAGGCAAGGCCGAGTTGGACAAGTTGGTCAAGCGCCTGTTGGTAAGCATCGCCGCGGGTGTGCTGCCACATTACCGCTTCGTCCCACTCCAGGCCGAAGGTTTCCAACTGGCGAAGGATAGTGCTCGCCGCGCCTTCAGGGCAGCGCGGTGGGTCGATATCTTCAATGCGTACCAGCCACTGCCCATCGGCCGCGCGGGCATCTAAATAGCTGCCTAAGACGGCGACCAAAGAGCCAAAGTGCAGCGGGCCAGAGGGCGTAGGAGCAAAGCGACCGCGGTAGCGAGCAAAATCATTCATAGTAGCGTCGTTGTTGAAAGGGGCTGATTATTCACAAAAAGCCATTCACAAAAACGGGCACCCTAAGGTGCCCGCGTTCGAGTAGCACGGTCTTTTAGTGCTCAGCCGCCTAGCTGTTTCTCTTTGAGTTCCGCCAGGGTTTTGCAATCCACACAGAGGGTAGCGGTGGGACGAGCTTCTAAACGACGAATGCCGATTTCAACGCCGCAGGCTTCGCAGAAGCCATAATCATCATCATCGATGTTATCTAGCGTCTCGTTAATTTTCTTGAGCAGCTTACGCTCACGATCCCGGGTACGCAGTTCCAGGCTAAAGCCCTCTTCCTGGGTCGCACGGTCGGCGGGGTCGGCGTAGTTGTTCGCATCTTCCTGCAGGTGGCGTACGGTACGATCCACCTCTTCCATGAGATCCTGTTTCCAATCCAGCAGCAGCTGACGGAAGTGCGCTAGCTGCTGCTCGTTCATATACTCTTCACCCGGCGCTGGCTCATACGGAGTGAAGGACTTGGACGCTTCCGGTTTCTTTTCTGCTACTGGCATGGGACTGCCCCTTACATATGTGACTACTGATCGACCATGAGCGATTGTCACGATCTCACGCCAAAGGGATGCTTGTTTAGCTGAAAAATGACTGGGTTGCAAGCATAATGGTGAGCTTTCGACGATTGTTTGGCCTTGAATATGACTAGCGCCATGTTTTAGTTAGTTTTTCAATATTTGTCCAGTTTCAAAAATGATTAGATGAAGGAGCCGTTATGGCCTGGAATTCGCGTGTCGATCACGTTGCCCCTTTTCGGGTCATGCATTTGCTGGAAATGGCCCAGGCGCGGGAAGTCGCCGGCCACGATGTGATTCACCTGGAAGTAGGCGAGCCGGATTTTGCTACCCCCGAGCCGATTATCGCTGCCGGGCAGCAGGCGTTGGCCCGTGGCCATACCCGCTATACCCCAGCGGCTGGGCTCCCCGCGCTGCGCGAGGCGATCGCCGGGCACTATGCAGAGCACTTTAACGCTACGGTTGATTCTGCGCGCATTTTGGTAACCCCAGGAGCGTCGGGGGCACTGCTGCTGGCGAGCCAGTTATTAGTCGAAAGCGGCTCGCGGGTTCTGATGGCTGACCCTAACTATCCCTGCAATCGTCACTTTATGGCGCTAGCTGGCGCTGAGATCGATGCGGTATCCGTGGGGCGAGATAGTGGCTGGCAGTTGGACGCTGCCCTGGTCGCCCAGCATTGGCGTGAGGACACAAGCCTGGCGATGTTGGCGTCGCCCTCTAACCCTACCGGCCACACGTTGAGCGCGCAACAGCTCTCTGCAGTGCTGGCAGCGGTCGCTGAGCGCGAAGGCGAGGTCATCGTCGATGAGATCTACCAGGGCCTCAACTACGACGATGCGCCGCTCTCAGCGACTTCGCTCTCCGCCAACGCCTTTGTGGTCAACAGCTTTTCAAAATATTTTGGCATGACCGGCTGGCGCCTGGGCTGGCTGGTGGCGCCAGAGCATGCAGTGGAGCCATTAACGCGGCTGGCGCAGAACATGTTTCTGGCCGCGCCGACGCCGTCGCAGCATGCCGCCCTGGCGGCGTTTACGCCCGAGTGTCGGGGTGTTCTTGAACAGCGCCGTGCAACCCTGAAAGAGCGCCGTCAGGTGTTATTGAAAGGTTTGGCAAGCTTGGGGCTGGCGCCGGATCTCCCGCCCCAGGGGGCGTTTTATGTGTGGCTGGATATCTCCCACTACAGCCGCGATAGCCAGGCCTTCTGCGAGCGCCTGCTGCAGGAAGAAAACGTGGCCATTACCCCGGGTATTGATTTTGCCGTACGTGGCGGCGAACACCATGTGCGCATTGCGTTTACCAATGATGTGGCCCGTCTGGAAGAGGCAGTGGCGCGGATTGCACGCTTTGTGGGTAGGCTGTGATGCTAGTCTATCCGGCGTTGGTACCGGGCACGCTGATCAAGCGTTATAAGCGCTTTCTCGCCGATGTGCGTTTGGATGATGGTCGCGAAGTAGTTGCCCACTGCCCCAATACCGGCTCAATGAAGGCGGTGAACGTGCCAGGGTGCCGAGTGTGGTTGTCACCCAGTGATAACCCCAAGCGCAAGCTTGCCTGGACGTGGGAGTTTATCGAGCTGCCGCAAGCCGGTGGGCAGGTGGCGCTCGCCTCGGTGCATACCGGCCGCGCTAACCGCATCGTGGAAGCGGCGCTGGAGGCGGGTGCTTTGGCACCCTTGGCAGGCTACGCCACTCTGCGCCGGGAGGTGAAAGTGGCCGATGCTCGCCTCGATTTTAGGCTGGACGACCCAGAGCGGGGGCGGGCGTATATCGAGGTGAAGCAGGTCACCCTCAAAGAGCAGGACGGCCACGGCTACTTTCCGGACTCGGTGAGCGTGCGTGGTACCAAGCATCTGCATTCGCTGCGAGTGCTGGCAGAGCAGGGAGAACGGGCGGTGCTGCTGTTTTGTGTCGCCCACGAAGGTATTGCCGATGTGGCCGCCGCAGCCCATATCGACGCGACTTATGCGGCAGCCCTAGCAGAGGCCTCGGCCAGCGGGGTGGAAGTGCTGGCCTATGGTATTGAGGTGGTGCGGGAGCAAGAGCGCCCAACGGAGGTGCGGCTAACCCGCAGTCTGCCTGTACGGCTTTAGAGTGGCATGAGCTTGCCGAGGGCAGGTGGCGCAAGGGCGCTGTGAACCCTTCCCTGGGCGCTACTTTCGCCATCTGACCGCCATGGATGGCGGAAATGCCGGAATTGTTGGGAACATTTTCCGGCCATGGCGAAAGACCCTTGCTTACACCAACCCTCGGCGCTTTGGATGCTAATTTATATGTTTCTAGGTACGACTTAGCGATCAATATAAAAACGCTGAATAAAGTTCACCGGTTCGGGGGCGGCGTTGCGGTCGTAGCGCACGCTTAGCTCAAAGCGCATGTTCTCATCGTCGCGTAGGGTAAAAGGCGCCAGATGGTAGGTGGCATCGCCGTCGTGCACGGTGCGAAAGCTGAGCGACTCCTGGGCGCCCGTCAAGCCGCTAACATGGCCCTGTACGCTGGCGTTAACGGGGCGGGTACTGCCATCCTCCTGGCGCTCGCGAACGCTTACATTAACCAGACCGCGGTTGGCACTGCGCTGGAGGTTGTTCGCTTGGGCCACTTCCGGGGTCAAAAAGCTGCTGTTCACCGCGCTGTAGTGAATCTCGTATTCGCCCACGCTGACGAACTGCTCAGCGTGGGCCCCAGCGGCGGCGAAGAGCGTGCCGACAAGGGCGGCACTCATCATTAATCTGCGTAACATGGCGTGGCTCCTCGGGTTGAGTTTAAACGCGATGAATATCTAGCGGCGGCGAACACGGAAAATGGCAATTTCACCAAATAGATTGGGCCATAGCCGCGATTTCCAGTGGCCTTGATGATCCCCTACGCCCACCGCGCGATCGACAATCATCAAGCCCTTCTCGCGGCACAGATGCTCAAAGTCGTTGAACGTAGAGAGATGGATGTTGGGCGTGTCGTACCAGGCGTGGGGCAGCGATTTGGATACCGGCATATAGCCGCGCAGACCCAAATGAACACGGTGACGCCAGTAGGCGAAGTTGGGGAAAGTAATGATGCCCTCTTCGGCGACACGCAGCATTTCATCGAGCATCCTGTCCGGACGGCGCAACGCTTGCAGCGCCTGGGTCATGATTACTTGGTCATAACTGTTATCGCAGAAGCTGCTTAAACCGTCATCCAGGTTGTGCTCAATCACACTGACGCCACGGGCAACGCAGGCATTAATGCCATCGTGGTCGATCTCTAAACCATAGCCGGTCACGCCTTTATTGTTCGCCAGGGTCTCCAGCAGCTCGCCGTCGCCACAGGCGAGGTCGAGCACGTGCGCCCCTTCGGGCACCCAGTCATAAATCAGTTCAAGATCGGCGCGCATCATGGCGTCTCCTCTGAGCTCGTTGCATCCTCGCTTGCTTCATCTTTACCCGCTTCGGCGAGGTTAAGCTCGCCAGCAGCGCGATTCATAAAAGCGCTGAAGATGGCGTCGTAGCGCGGCTCTGAGAGTAAGAAAGCATCGTGCCCATGGGGCGAGTCGATGTTGGCGTAGCTAACCGCTTTGCCCGCGCGAATGAGCGCATCGACCAGCTCGCGGGAGCGCGAGGGTGGAAAGCGCCAATCGGTGGTAAAGCTAACAATCAAAAACGGACATTGCGCTGGGGCCAGGGCTTTGGCTAAGTCGCCCCCTTGGGTCGCGGAAGGGTCAAAGTAGTCCAGCGCTTTGGTCATCAGCAGGTAAGTATTGGCATCAAAGGCGGTGGAGAAGGTATCGCCCTGATAGCGCAAGTAGGACTCCACCTGGAACTCAACGTCAAAGCCGAAGTTAAGGTCGTCGCTACGCAAATCGCGGCCAAACTTGCTGCCCATGGCGTCTTCGGACAGATAGGTGATATGGCCCACCATGCGCGCGAGCTTAAGCCCGCGTTTGGGTACGGTGTCGTGCTCGGCATACCAGCCGTCAAAAAACTCCGGGTCAGAGCGAATCGCCTGGCGAGCCACTTCGTTGAAAGCGATATTTTGCGCCGAGAGCCGTGGCGTGGCGGCAATCACCACCGCATTAGCCACCCGTTCCGGGTAGGTCATTGTCCATTGCATAACCTGCATGCCCCCCAGGCTGCCGCCCACCGCGGCGGCCCAGCGCTCAATTCCCAGGTGGTCGGCAAGCCGCGCCTGGCTAGCTACCCAATCGCTCACCGTGACCATGGGGAACTCAGGCCCCCATTGTCGACCGGTGTCGGGGTTATGACTGACCGGCCCGGTGCTGCCATGGCAGCCCCCCAGGTTATTAAGCGACACAACAAAAAAGCGGTTGGTGTCGATCGCTTTGCCGGGGCCAATATGGGCATCCCACCAGCCGGGCTTGCGGTCTTCTTCGCTGTGATAGCCCGCGGCGTGGTGGTGACCCGAGAGCGCGTGGCAAATCAGTACCGCGTTGCTGCGATCAAAATTCAATGTGCCGTAGGTTTCATAAATCAGCTCGTAGGCAGGCAGCACTTTGCCGCAGGCGAGAGCGAGCGGCGTATCGAAGCGTGCCACGTGCGGGGTGACCACGCCGACGGAGCCCGCCGGTCGGTCTGTAAATGCAAGCGTATCTGAGTCAGGCATTGAAGGTGCTAGTCCTGCTGAAAGGGTGCGACTGAAGTAGATCCTGGAATACGGGGATGGCAGTCACCATCACAGCCCGACCAGCGCGCCTGAAATGCCCGCCGCACGAATCAAGGAACCGACCACCAAACCATCGATCAGGTTAATGGCGATAAACACTACGATAGGTGATAGGTCGATCATGCCCAACGAAGGAATCACTTTGCGTACCGGGGCCATAATCGGCTCCACCAACTGCATAACCAGCAGCGCACCTGGATGGCTGGCGTTGGGTGCTACCCAGCTCAAAATAATCATCACAATCAGGGCGAAGAAGTAGATTTTTAAAATCGCATTCGCCAAGGCGGCCACACCGGCAATTAGCAGTCCAGCAATAGGCGGCATGCCAACGCCAATCACCATAAAAATGGCGATGATGCTAACCACTTTCAATACAAAGCCTGCTGCTAAGGTGGCGAGGTCGAAGCGGCCAGCCACCGGGCCTAAAAAGCCTTGGAATAGCCCCACTACCGGCTGGGTGATTTTGACCACCGATTGGCTTAACGGATTGTAGTAATCCGCCCGCGACGCTTGCAGCAGGAAGCGCAGCATGAGTAAAAAGAGGTAAATATTGATGAGGGTATTTACCAGCATTAACCCTGCACTGCCCAATTCATTGCCCATTATTATGTCTCCTTGATGATCCGGTAGCTTAGGCTGTGTTAGCCAAATGGCTGCATTAGCTGCCGCTTAGTTCCTTGGCCATTGCCTGGGCACGGTCAGCGCAGGCCTGCATGGCGTCGGCAATCGTGGTGCGCAATTGTGCCTCTTCCATATGTTGAATGGCACGTTCGGTGGTGCCGCCCGGCGACATAACGTTCTGTTTCAGTGTGGCCGGGTCTTTATCGCTCTGCTGTGCCATGGCGGCGGCACCCAGCGCGGTTTGAATAGCCAGGCGGCGCGCGGTGGCGGCAGGTAGGCCGAGTTTAACCGCGGCTTCTTCCATGGCTTCGAACATCAGAAAGAAGTAGGCCGGGGCACTGCCAGAAACAGCGGTGACTGCGTCTAACAGGGCTTCTTCTTCCACCCACTCCACAATGCCCACCGCTTCCATTAACTGGGTGGCCACGTCACGCTGGGCATCGCTGACGTTGGCATTGGCGTAGAGGCCGCTGGCGCCATAACCGACCAACGAGGGCGTATTGGGCATGCAGCGTACCATAGCATTCTGGCCGCCTAGCCACTGGTCGATCGTGCCGACATCCAGGCCTGCAGCAATCGAGATAACCAACGGCTGCTGGCGCTGAACGCTGTCGCGCAACGCTTCGCATACGTTGCGCATGATTTGCGGCTTCACCGCGAGTACCACCACATCGGCCTCAGCCACCGCCGCATTGTTGTCGGTGTCTGTATTGATGCCTAAGCGTTGTTTAATCGATGTCAGTTCGCTGTCATTCGGCGCGGTGGCGGTAATCGTGGAAGGCGCAACGCCGCTGTCGATTAGGCCGCCGATAATGGCGCTGGCCATATTGCCGGCCCCAATGAAGGTAATCTTATTCGCCATGGTAGGTGTCCCTTAAGTAAAAGTGTTCTACGTAAAAAAGTGGGCTACTTTTCGTCTAAGCCGATGGGCGAGCGCCGAAAATTGCAGTGCCCAAACGCACCAGCGTGGCGCCTTCCAGCACCGCCGCTTCTAAATCGTCGCTCATGCCCATCGAGAGCGTATCAAGGGGCGCGTCTGGCAAGCTGCTTTGTAAGGCGGTAAAAGCTTCGCGTAGTGCTGCCAAAGGCTGGCGCTGAGCACTTATATCCTCTGTTGGAGCGGGGATCGCCATTAAACCGCGCAGATGCAAATTAGGCAGTGTGGCGACTTCCCTGGCCAATTCCTCTAACTCCTCGGGCAGCACACCAGCTTTGCTCTCTTCTCGGCTGATATTAATCTGCAGGCAGATATTGAGCGGCGCAAGGTGCGTTGGGCGCTGCTCGTTAAGGCGTTTGGCAATTTTTAGCCGATCGACGCTGTGTACCCAGTCAAAGTGCTCGGCCACAGAGCGGGTTTTGTTGGACTGCAGGGGGCCAATGAAATGCCATACAATGCCGTCAAGATCAGTAAGTTCGGCCTGCTTTTCCAGCGCTTCTTGCAAATAGTTTTCACCAAATTCACGCTGACCCAACTGCCAAACCTGACGAATCATCGCCGCAGGCTTGGTTTTGCTGACGGCCAGTAGCTTGGCTGCACCCTGGGCGCGCCCCGCGTTTTCTAATGCATTATGCAGGCGTTCAAGCGCCTGAGCGTATGAATGGCCGAGTGACTCGTTAAGCGCGATGTCTGTCATACTCAAGCACCTTACCGCAGCTGGGAAGAGAGATGGATATTACCGAACTGCTAGCATTCTCGGCAAAGCAGAATGCCTCTGACTTGCACCTTTCGGCCGGTTTGCCGCCCATGATACGTGTTGATGGCGATATTCGTCGGCTCAATGTGCCCGCTATCGATAATAACGATGTGCGCAGATTGATCTACGCCATCATGAATGATCGTCAGCGGCGCGACTACGAAGAGCACCTTGAAATTGATTTTTCCTTTGAAGTGCCGGGGATCGCCCGCTTTCGTGTTAACGCCTTTACTCAAGCTCGCGGGGCGGGGGCGGTGTTTCGCACCATTCCCAATCAAGTACTTTCCATACAAACCCTGGGGCTCGGTGAGGTGTTCGAGCGCCTGGCGATGTTACCGCGGGGCCTGGTGCTGGTGACTGGGCCAACGGGGTCGGGCAAAAGCACCACGCTGGCCGCCATGATCGATTACATTAACGATCATCGTTACGAGCACATTCTCACCATTGAAGACCCCGTCGAGTTTGTCCACGTTAGCAAGCGCTGTTTGATTAACCAACGCGAAGTGCATCGCGACACCCATAGTTTTGCCGATGCGTTGCGTAGCGTGCTGCGTGAAGACCCGGATGTGATTCTGGTCGGCGAGCTGCGTGATCTGGAGACTATCCGCTTAGCACTGACCGCTGCTGAAACCGGCCATCTGGTGCTGGGAACGCTGCATACCACCTCTGCCGTCAAGACAATCGACCGGATCATCGATGTTTTTCCCAGCGAAGAGAAAGCCATGGTGCGCTCCATGCTGTCGGAATCGCTCCAGGCAGTGGTGTCGCAATCGCTGCTTAAACGTCAGGGCGGCGGGCGTGTAGCGGCCCACGAAATCCTCATTGCCACTTCTGCAGTGCGCAACTTGATCCGCGAAGACAAAGTGGCGCAGATGTACTCAGCTATTCAAACCGGTGGCAGCCTGGGTATGCAAACCCTGGATGCCGCGCTGTCTCGGTTAGTCAATGAGGGCGTTGTAAGCACAGAGGAAGCCCAGGCTCAGGCTAAAGGTGTTCTCGCCGCAAAAGCTGAATAATTTAAGCCTTGTGACATACCCACTGCTTTTCTTTGAGGTCTAGGGACGTATTCAAACAATGAGTATTAGGGGGCATAAATACCGCCCAATACCCGGGGGCCCTGCGCGCCGGTGACCGAGGGCAAGTTGCCAGGCAAGTGGTGAAGACGCTGGTGAGCCAGCCAGGCAAAGGCGCCGGCTTCTATCCAGTCTTCAGGCCAGCCGTACGCCACGGGTGAAGTGAGCGTGGCGAGAGGCAGGTGATAGGCAAGGCGCTGCATCAAATAGGTGTTGTGGGCGCCACCACCAGCGGTGATCAGTGTGAGCGGGCCGTTATCGATCCGCAGTTGCTCAATGCCCTGGGCGACACTGACCGCCGTGAGTTCGGCCAGCGTTGCCTGCACATCGGTGGCGGTTTCCTGGCCGCTGAGATGTTGTTGTAGCCAATCTAGATGAAATAGCTCTCGCCCCGTGCTTCTCGGCGGCGGCTGCTGGAAAAATGGTTCTGATAACAACCGAACCAATAGCGTTTCATCTACCTTGCCGCTCGCGGCCCAATCGCCGTTCTGGTCAAAGCGGCCGCCCTGGTGCAAGGCAAACCAGCCATCCAATAAAACATTCGCCGGCCCGGTGTCGAAACCGATCACTGGATCGCTCGACTGGCTAGAGAGCCAGGTGAGATTGGCGAAGCCGCCTAGATTAAGCACCAGCTGATGTGCGTCTGCTCGTCCAAATAGTGCCTGATGAAAGGCCGGTGCCAGTGGTGCGGCTTGACCTCCAGCGGCTAAGTCGCGGCGACGGAAATCGGCCACTACCGTGCAGCCGGTGAGTTCTGCCAACAGGCTGGGATTGTCCAACTGTAAGGTATAGCCTGGGCCGCTGTCGTGGCCTGCAGGGGCGTGTTCGATAGTTTGGCCGTGGCTGCCGATGGCACTGATCTGTTCTACGCCCACTGAAAGTGGCGCTAATAAGTGTTGCACGGCTTGGGCCTGGCATTGGCAGAACGCGTGTTCCGCTGCTGCGAGCTGCGCAAAACTCACCTGCTCTGCATGACACAGCTTAAACAGTAGGCGATGAAGCTCGTCCGGCATCGGTTCGGCATGGGTTGCCAACAGGTTCGGCGGCGAATCACCTTCGATGGCGATAAGTGCCGCATCAATCCCGTCCAGACTAGTGCCGGACATCAGGCCAATATAGTAAAGCGGCGAAGCGGTAGGCGTTTTCATAAGCGAACTCGTACAAAGCTGGGCTGAGACTAAACCAGGGTGAGAGCTAAACCAAGGCGAGCGAGCATGGTAACATCGTCGGCTATTTATCACCTGAGCCCGGTAAGGGCGGTTCTTTATAGTGGAGAGAGGCAATGAGTGAGGTGGATCAGGCTTTAGCGCTGCTGTCGCGGGGTACGCATGAAATCCTGGTAGAGGATGAGCTAAAACAGAAGCTGGCTTCAGGCCGCAAACTGCGTATCAAAGCGGGTTTTGATCCCACGGCCCCTGACTTGCACCTGGGGCACAGCGTGTTGCTGACCAAAATGCGCCAGTTTCAGGATTTGGGGCACACGGTTATCTTTTTGATCGGTGACTTTACCGGGCGTATTGGTGACCCTACCGGTAAGAACGTGACGCGCAAACCGCTCACCGAAGAGGATGTGAAAGTCAACGCCGAAACCTATAAAGAGCAAGTGTTTAAAATTCTCGACCCTGAAAAGACCGAGGTACGTTTTAACGCCGAATGGTTTGGCGAGCTCTCCGCTGCCAAAATGATTGAGCTGGCTGCTCAAAGCACCGTTGCCCGTATGCTGGAGCGGGATGACTTTGAAAAGCGCTATAAAGCCAATCAATCCATTGCTATCCACGAATTTCTCTACCCGCTGGTACAAGGTTACGACTCGGTAGCGCTTGAGGCGGACGTGGAGCTGGGCGGTACCGACCAGAAGTTCAACCTGCTGATGGGACGCGAAATTCAAAAGCACTTCGGCCAGGAGCCCCAGGTGGTCATTACCATGCCGCTGTTGGAAGGGTTAGACGGCGTGCAGAAGATGTCGAAGTCCTTGGGCAACTACATTGGTGTCGATGAAGCGCCGGGCTCCATGTTCAACAAGCTGGTCTCCATGCCGGATAGCTTGATGTGGCGCTACTTTGAGCTGCTCTCTTTGAAATCGAACGAAGAGATTGATGCGTTTAAGAAGAGTGTTGAGCAGGGCGCTAACCCGCGGGATATAAAAATGGAGCTGGCGCGGGAGCTGATTGCTCGTTACCACGGGGATGAAGCAGCAGCCAATGCGCACAAGTCTGCGGGTAATCAGCTGGCTGATGGCGAGCTCCCAGAAGATCTGCCGGAAGTCACGGTCGATTTTGAAGGTAGTGAGCAAGCACCTATTGCGGCAGTGCTCAATCGAGCTGAGCTTGCGAACAACAGCGCCCAGGCCAAAGATATGCTCGGTAATGGCCGGGTTAAAGTCGACGGCGACGTCGTTGCCAAAGACACCATGCTGGCGACAGGTAAGAGCTACGTTATCCAGGCGGGTAAGAAACGTTACGCCCGTGTGACGCTTATTTGAACTTTCTGTGCTTATTTTTCACCACAGCCCTTGCCAACCCGGCAGCGA
>LGOV01013767.1_pt1 | contig 29847 bp, 24 predicted proteins | sample 469881 | NCBI WGS metagenome assembly LGOV01 (sample SAMN03857199, study PRJNA290197) | marine sediment metagenome | biome: marine cold seep biome; feature: cold seep; material: marine sediment; isolation source: sample #5579, elevator 3A push core 41 containing 12 cm of sediment... ...
AGATTAACAATTAATCGGTACGAATGTTTGTAATCAAACTGATTCCTAAAAAAATTTAGGATTCAGACTGTAGAAACTATAAAACAGTACCGATAATTGTTAAATCATGGTGTGTGCATCAAGGCGAACAGACCTAAGACTGTCCGAATTGCAAGCATACAACAGATTAACAATTAATCGGTACGAGTGTTTGTAATCAAACTATTAATTTGCTTTTTGAAGTTTATACTCTTGTTCTTCTTGCTTTTTTGCGAGCGCAATATGCCGATACATCGTTGGAATTGAAACACCTATAATATCCGCAAAATGCCACACAGCACCTTTTACTTGAAATGTTCCCATTGCATTTAATTCTTTGATCAAATCCATTTTTTCTGGCTTTGATAAATTGATTATTTCTGCAATTGGCTCTTCAATAATATGCTTAACGTTATTATTAATTAATTCAATTACATCGATCGTGATATTTTCTGTCGCCTGTTCCTCTTTTTTAGTCATCATTTCAGGCAATTGAATCATTTTATCTAATGTATTTCGAATTGAAATTAAATCCTGACAATCTGAATTAACACATAACATTCCAATAAGTGTATCATCATCATCTTTTATATACCACGTTGAGGATCGAATCGTTTCACCATTTTCCGTGGATTCTTTTATTTTGCTAGTAAATGGTTCTTGCTTATAAATATCACTATTTAATATCTTTAGTGATAACTCTGTAATTGGTGTTCCAAGTTTTCGCCCACTGATATGACCATTTCGAATGGCTATAATTGATGCATTCCAATTTGTAAGATCATGTAATACAACTTCCGTGCTTTTTCCCATAAACTCTGCAATAAAATCGACCAGACTAAGATATGGTTTTAGTTTGTTATGCATTATTTCTCCTATTTTTTTATTTTAATCTTAATTTTTACTTAATTCTCTTCTTATTTTACTGCAATTGCTTCGATTTCGATCATTGCATTTTTCGGTAATCCATTAATTTCAACACAGGAACGTGCAGGATAATGAGCACTCCCATTAAAAAATTCTGTGTAAATTTCATTGACTGTTTTAAAATGCGTCATATCTGTTAAAAAGATTGTTGTTTTCACAATATTTTCTTTTGTCATTCCCGATGCTACAAGAATCGCCTTTATGTTGTGTAATGCTTGTTTTGTTTGGGATTGTATTGTACTTTCAAGACCCATCGTTTTTGGATTTATCCCTAATTGACCTGAGATATAAAGGGTTTCTCCAACTAAATAAGAATGGGAATAGGGGCCCACTGCCTCAGGAGCTTTATCTGAATTGATTGCTTTTTTTATCATTTTGATCTCCTTCTTGATTTTATCTTATTTTATCCTAACACAATGCCTTGGTTTTTTCAAGGAATCTTAATGAAAGTAATCATTTGTTCCCGCGTGTTTTTGATTATAGAACGATCTTATGGGAAAACACTCTTTCTCTTTTTCTTTATTTGATCCCACTTAAATCGCGTTAAATTAAAAGAAATCACAAAAAAAGCTAATGTATTAAACATTAGCTTCAGACTGTAGACAACTATAACATAGTACCAACAATTGTTACATCATGGTGTGTACCCCAAGGCGAACAGGCGGTAACCTGTACGAATTGCCAGCTACTCAACAGATTAACAATTAGTCGGGACGGGATGTTTGTCAACAAAGGTATATGTAGTACCAACAATTGTTACATCATGGTGTATGCCCCAAGGCAAACAGGCTGCAGCCTGTACAAATTGCCAGCACTCAACAGATTAACAATTAGTCGGGACGGCTATATTACTGATTGATTGCATATTTTTCAATCGCATGCGCAACCCCATCTTCTGTATAAGACAGTGTTGTTTTATTTGCTAACCGTTTCAGTTCATTTGTTGAATTTCCCATTGCAACACCAACTCCAGCATATTCAATCATCCGTCGATCATTGTCACTATCTCCAATTGCCATGACATTTTTGGGGTTATAATCCAAAATCTTACAAATCTGTTTTAAACCTTCACCTTTATTAACTGAATGATGACTAATTTCAATCGTATTATTCAACGGTTGAGTTAATGTAACCCCTTTTATTTGTGAAAATTTTTGCCAAAGCACACGATAATCATTATCGCTCAACATAAAAACATTCACTTTTTCAATATCTGACAACCGTTCTAATGTAAATTCAAGAATATTATCCACATGGTCTGAATTATTTTTAATAACTTCAATTAATGCTTGTGGAAATTTTTCATTCGGTTCATAGGTATCAAAATAACCATGTTCTGAATATGATTTTCCTTTATAATAAACCTCAGCAAAAAAATTGCGTCGTTTAACAATATGCATTATTTTCTTTAGGTTTCCTGCACCAATGGTAGTATTACTAATTATTTCACTGGTATCTAAATTTGTAACCGTCGCGCCATTTGAAGTAACTGCATAGTGAATCCCTGATATTTCAGTAATCGCTTTTGGCAATTGACTTAGGATTCTCCCTGTTGATGGTACAACATGAATTCCCATCGCAATCGCATCTTTGATCGCTTTTTCTGTTCTCAAGGTAATTGTTTCATGATCTTCTCTTAGTGTTGTCCCATCCATATCTAATGCAATGAGTTTTATTTGTGAATTTTTTTTAATGGTTCTTTTCATAGTTCTCCCTAATTCTTTTTATTCATATGCAATCTATCTTATCACACTAAAAAAAAAATTGCACTAACTATGTCAGTACAAATAAAATCTTAAGTTTTCATATTTTTTAATTAGTCTCTTATTTTCTCTCGCTTTATTATTTCTACTGGTCTATTTGAAAACCATAAAATTTCGTGTGAAATCCGTTGCAATTCTTCTAAATTATGACTTACAAAAACAACTGTTCGTTGATCTTTTTTCCAGATTTCTAAAAAATCATCCATTAATTTATTTTTCAAGTCACAATCCAAACTACTAAAGGGTTCGTCCATTAATAATAATTCTGCTGGATATAAAAATGCCCGTGCAATTGAAACGCGTTGTTTCATTCCACCACTTAGTTCGTCGGGATACAAATCCCCTGAATTTTCTAAACCCACTAACTTCAGCATTTTTTCGAGTAATTTTTCACTCTTGCCACTTTTTCGAGTGGCCGATTCATGTATCACAAAACGCAGATTTTCTTTTACGGTTCGCCATGGTAATAAACGTGGTTCTTGAAAGATATAGGATATTGCCTTAAAGTTAATTCCTGAAATTTCTCCTTGATTTGGTTTTTCCAAACCACTACATAAATTTAAAAGAGTTGTTTTCCCAGAACCTGATGGTCCTAATATTCCAATAATTTTATTTTTCGGAATCGATAATGTAAAATCTTTGTAAATCACTTCATTGCCATAAGCCTTGGTTATATTTTTTATGGTAATTGGCATTGATCCATCCCTCCATTTTTTGTTCGTTTAATTAAGGATAAGGTTAATTTTTCGATCATAAAACTACACAAAACAATTACCAATGTCCATGAGAATAAAAGGTCCGTTTCTAAATAAATTTTAGTATAATAGAGGTTCATTCCCACTGATGGTAATGCATTGGCTAAAACTTCTGCTGTTACCGTTACTTTCCACCCTAAACCAATGGAATTTGTTAACGCGGAAACGCCGTACGGTTTTATTGACGGTAAATAAATATCTCTAATTTTTTTAGATGATGAGACATTATATAACTTGGCCATATCCAACAATTTTGGATCCGTTGATCGTACACCTTGAACAACATTTATCCATGTTACTGGAAAGCAAATTAAAAAAGTGACAATTATTGGAACCATCGTTGATGCAACCCATAGATTTATTAAAATAATAACGGATACAACTGGCAATGATTTTATTGTTGTAACAAAAGGATTCATGATTTCATAAAAAAGCTCATTCAATCCACCGAGCAAACCAAAAATCATCCCTAAAACAACGGATAAAAAAACACCACTAAATACCCGAAAGAGTGTAATTCCAATACTCACAAAAAAATCAACGCTCCCTGCTAAAACAAAGATACCTTTTACTGTTTTTATTGGTGAAGGCAGCACCAGTGGGCTATTCACCCACTGCGCTATTATCCCCCATAAGATTATCCAAAATAAAATAATCCCTGTTTTGATGATTGTTTTTTTTTGTCTATTATTTCCCAAAGTTATAGAAATCATCACTTGGAACGGCTCCTCCAACAGATTTTGGTTCAAATCCTGCTAAAATTGTATAATATCCTTCAAGGGATGTTTTTGCATCGGCTGGTGCAATATACACAATATTACAATTTGGAATGGCTTTTTCAGCTATCGCTGCATCCCCCATAATCCCAGCTTCAACAATATTTTTTCCGCCTTCAGTAGGATTATCATTGACAGCTTTTACAGATTTTTCATAGGCTGTAATAAATGCTTGTGCGACATCTGGGTTTGCATCTGCCCATTCCTTATTCACAACAATACATCCCATTTGTAATTCTGCACCATCATTTGCATCTGCCCAAGCTTTATTCATATCAACACCGATTTGAAGCTTTGGATTTTTAGTTATGACCGTTGTTACAAAAGGTTCTGGAAGCATTGCTATTGTTGAAGTTCCTGATACCATTGCTGTTGCAACTTCACTGTGATCAGCACGATAATCAATCGTTACATCAACACCTGGTTTTAAACCATTGGCTTCTAATAAATAATTAAGTACATATTCTGGTGTTGCACCTTGCCCACTTGCTACAATGGTTTTTCCTTTTAAATCAGCCATTGTTGTAATCCCTTCGGCTTCATCTGAAACAATATTAAGAACGCCTAGGGTATTGATTCCTCCCAATATAATTTTACCTTCTGTTTTATTGTATAAAACAGCTGCCATATTTGTTGGAAGCGCGGCAATTTGATAATCACCATTAATTAACCCTGCTGACACTTGGGTTGGTGCTGTTATCACTGAAAATTCTGTTGTAACATTTTCTCCTAAATCAACACCATCAACAATCATTTCTGCCATACCCATTCCTGTAGGACCTGCTAATGTTGCAACATTAACCGTTTGTGGTTCTGCTGGGGTTGATTGACATCCTGTAAATCCAAGGGTTAGGATCATTAAAATTCCGAGTGTAACCATCCATCGTTTAGTTCTCATTTTTTTCTTCTTCCTTTTCTTTAAATTCTTTTTTGAAACAACTAATTTTGAATGTACGTCTCTTAATTTACCTAATTGTCCATTTAAAGAATTAATCTCATTCATATCTCCACATAGAGTAATGCAAATAACTGACATCCCCTTATCTGTTAAGGGTAATCCCATCCGCCCGATAACCATGGATTGATAGTTCATAATAATGCTATTAAATTCTTCTTGCACCTGTTTTGGATTTTCTAAAATTGCGGTCAGAACCGCTACGCGTATAATGATTCTCACCTCTTCTCCTGTTACAAAAAAACTTCCTGTTTATTTAACAGGAAGTCAAACTGTAGACAAAGATGTAAAGTAGTACCGACAATTGTTACATCATGGTGTGTGCCTACGGCAACAGTAACATGGCGTTAGCCTGTACGAATTGCCAGCACACAACAGATTAACAATTAGTCGGGACGGTGTTTGTCACCAAACTGACTTCCTGTTTATTCAACAGGAAGTTATAATACAACATATAGCCTGATTTCTCAGGTATTTATTTTGTCGTTCATTCCTTCCAAATCAGAATATCTTTTCTGTTAGGTAAACGGTGTCACACATTCAATTAATTTATTTTAACATATTTTTATGTTAATTTCTAGCCAAACAAGGTGTAAAAATTAGTTTATTATTCTACCGATTTTAAAGATTCAACCATACTGATTCGTTTTATCATCGGTGTCATAATGATATTCACTAAAAATGTAAAACCCATTGTAAATAAAACAGAATACAAATAACTTGTCCACTGAATCCCTCGTCCAAACATCACAATATCGGTTTCTATGGTTAAAATAATATACCCATTTAATATGACTCCCAATCCTAAACCAACAATGATTCCAATCGCTGAGAGGACAAGATTTTCTCTAAATATATATTTATACACTTCCATATCATAAAATCCTAAAACTCGTATTGTGGCAATTTCTCGGACTCTTTCTGAAATATTGATATTTGTTAAATTATATAATACCACCACAGCTAATGCTCCTGCTGCTAAAATCATAACTAATACGACAATATTCAAACTACTTAAACTATCATTTGTACTCGAAACAATATCTCCTACAAAATTAATTGCGACAACACCTGAGTCTTCAAGCCAATCTTTTGCCACTTCTTTTTCATTCTCTTTTGATGTGTCTGGCATATTCACATACGCAAGATTAACCTTTAATTTATGTCCAAAGACATCTTCATATGTTTCTGGTGATAAGTAAAGATAATTCTGCAAATAATTTTCTGTTATTGCGCCAAGGGTGACGACTTTTTCTAAATCGTCATTGGTTATTTTTAACTGATCCCCTACTTTTAAATTGAGATCTTTGGCTATCATTTCTGAAATAACTACCTTTGCTTGATCTAAATCAATAAATTCTTGTGTTTTTCGATCGTGTAAATAAACAAAATTTTCAATACTCTTTGATGATTCTGGAACAAATAAAAAAGCTTCTTTTTCGGTATCATTTCCTACCTTTTCAATCTTCATCGTTGTCTGATAAACAAGCATATTCTCACTAAAACGATTCTCTTCATTTAATTTGAGTTTTATATCCGATTTTTCTTCTAATGTTCCGTCGGTCTTAAAGGCAATCATCCCATCATAGACCGATATATTTTCAAATTGTTGTGGAATAATTGAAAAAATCGCATCTTGCAAACCAAAACCTGCTAATATTAAGGCTGTACACCCTGCAATCCCAATAACAGTCATAAAAAATCGTCCTTTGTATCGCATTAGATTTCGCGCTGTTACTTTTTCAATAAACCCTAAATTTTTCCAGATTAATGGAATACGTTCTAAAAAAATACGTTTCCCAATTTTTGGTGCTTTGGGCCGCATTAATTCTGAAGGATGTGCTCTTAATTCAATATAACTAACAGCAATCGCAGCTGTTATGGTACATAACACGGCGATAATACAACTTATAAGAATCGGAACCCATGGTATTGCAATGGATAAACTTGGCATTTGATATAACAAACTATACGCCCCTACAATAAGATAGGGTAGGGTATTAATCCCTAGTATTAATCCAATCCCTGATCCAATAATTGCTGCTAAAAATGCATAAATAAAATATTTAGAAGCAATTTGATAGGATTTATACCCTAGGGCTTTGAGTGTTCCAATTTGAGTTCGCTGTTCTTCTACCATCCGTGTCATCGTCGTAAATGATACTAATGCTGCAACTAATAAAAAAAACATTGGAAAAACATCAGACATATTATCAATGCGTTTGGCATCTTCTCCGTAACTGGTATATCCTGGATTATCATCTCGATTAAAAATATACCATTTTCCAAACTCTATATCGTCTACTTTTGCTTTTGCATCTTGAAGTTTAATTGTGCCATCATTAATCTTCTCTTGCCCATTGATACGTTCTTCTTCTAATGTTCTCTGACCTTGTTGATAATCGATCCATCCTTGATCCAATTCATTTTTTGATGCATCTAGGAGTTCTTGCCCCTCTATTTTTCCTACTTCGAAGGCTGCAATTCCATTTGCAAGCACCACTTTTTGTTGATTTAATTCAGCCCATCCCGCATCTAATTGGGCTTGTCCTTGGATACGTGCCTGCTCTAACGCCGCTTCTCCAGCAACTAATGCATCTTGGGCTTGAACTAATTGGGTTTGTAAAGCTTGTAATTGGGCTTGAAATTCGTAAATTGCCGCAATATTCGTTTGAATCTCTAATAATTGAGCCTCGGCTATTTCTAATGCCAAGGTAGCTGCTGTAATTTGTGGTTGCAAATCTGCTAATTGGGCTTCGAGTGCTGCTAATTTCGCTGGATAATCCGGATCACTTGGATCCAGCGCTACAATCTCATCCTTAATCTCTTGTTCCTGGACAAGGAGTAAATCTAAAACATCCTGCGTAAGATCTACCTGAATTTGTGCGGCTTCTTCTTGAAGTAATAAGTCCGGAAGTTGACCTGACGGATCATGGGCTTCCATTTGTGCAATCGCATCTTCTAATTGCATTATCCCTTGTCGCGCACTCTCTAATTGGACCTCTCCGTCGGCTAACTCTTGGGCTAACGTGATTTCCCCTTGTTTTAATTCAGCTTCTCCTTGATTAATTAATGCTCGCGCCTGATCCAACTCGGCTTGGGTTTGAGTGATAGTATTGTCATACTCAACTACTCCCGCATTGTACTCAATTTCTCCCGAAACCAGTTGAACTTTTGCGTCCGCTAAACTTGTTTCTCCACTGGCAATCCCTTCAAAAAACAAGCGCTTTGCATCCTCTAATTCTGTTTTTCCTTTATCTAATTCTTCTTGGGCTTTGTTCATAATATCAGTATGATTTACTTCTAGTCGTTCTATTCCCAACTTATCCATTTTTGTTTCAAGGGATTCAATTTCTTTCCAATAGTCCGATGTGAAACACGATACTCCTTGTGCCGAAGCATCTGAGAGCAGATATACTTCTGAAAAACGTTCTAAGGTAAAAGCAGATTCTGGTACAAAACCATAATAAGACACACTTCCTGAACCCACCGTTGTATTTCCTCTCTCAATTGAGACATATTGAGGGGATCTTACAAACCCAACGATCATAAATTCATTGTGTCTTACTGTATCCGTCAACGATTTATCACCGACTTCGTCTGATAATTTAATGGTATCCCCTAATTTATAGATATCTCCAAGATCCACAACGGTTTCTTCATCATTGGGTTTTTCAAACAAAATTTCATTCTCATTTTCTGGCAAGCGTCCTTCTAAAAGAACTGGCTGATTTAATCCATCTTTAGGTGGTAACGAGATCAATTTTAATACTGCACGATTATCCCCATTTTCGAGAATCACATCCCCTGAATAAGCAGGCATGACGGTATTAACACCTGGAGTCTTCTCAATTTCTTTGATATCATTATCTTGAAAGCCATAGGTCGAAACCAAACGAATATCCATAAGACTCTGTTCCTGATAATATAAATTTGCGGTATGTTCCATACTCGGACCGGTCGATTTTATTCCCGAGTAAAAACAAATTCCTAAAGCAATAATTGCTAAAATTGATATGAATCGCGTCATTGACCCTTTGATCTCTCTTATGGTATCTTTTTGTAATGCTTTCATAATTCTCCAACTCCGTATCCTCATTAAAATAAACAAACAACTCTAGTCCATTCTAATCATTTATTTTCTTATCTATTTGTGCATAACACAATCATAGCACAGTGAAATAAAACAATCGTTCATCTTTTTATTTTTTTCAATTGTTTTTTTGTCACAATTTATTTTTTTGCTCATGCATACGTCAATCATACAACACTAATTTTTTTCTTTTAGTGTATCATACTTTATTTAAAACAATATTTTCTTTCATGCGAATAAATACAATAATTTTCTCTTTTACTGGGATTTGAGTTAATGAAAAAAGCGCCTCTTCATATAAATTGAGTTGAACCGCATACTGTTTAATCAGTGCATCTCTTTGATTTTTATTTTTGTAAAAATCTGTTTTATAATCTATTAATACCCATTGTTTCTCTTCTATAAAAGCTGAATCAATAATTCCTTGTACCATAATCATTTGAGTTGCATTTTTCCATTCTGGCTTAATCCTTTGGGGATCATATCCATAATTAAATGGCATTTCTCGCATGATTTTTTGTGAACTTAACAACCGTTGTCCTAACGATGATCCAAAAAAATCACCTATTTTTGATAATTCAATCGTTTGAGCTAAACCTTCTAAAAGATAGTCATCACGCATTAATCGCTCTAATTCTTTTTTTAAATATCCCTTTAAAAATTCATTAAAACCAGCATTCCCATTGGCTTTTAGTTGCTTTTGCATTGGATCAAAATCCACCGTTTCCATGAATAGATGAAGCGCTGAGCCTTTTTGAGTTGCCGAAAAATCATGAGCTTTTTCTTTTAAAAACCCAGGCCCATCAAAACGACTTTGAATCGTCGCCATTTGCATTTCACTTGTCGTCTTATTATCGTGACTTTGAATTTTTTTAATATCGGTAACACTCATTTTATTGGGAATTTGGTCGTCTTCTGATCGGCAATAATCACACGCTAATCGACTAAAAATCGCTTTTCTTTTCTCGTCATTATGGTCATTCTTGATCTGCTTATTTAGCTCGTCATTACTTTCTTTTTTTATTTCCTGGATTTTCTTTTTTTCATTATTATTTAGATCTTGTGTTTCTTGATCAAACTCATTTTTCATATCATGACGAACTATTTTAAAAGAATCAAAGGATTCAATTGCTTTTAATTCACTTCGCCCTTTTCCACCAATTGCCCCTTGCATAATCCAATCAAGGGATCCTTTTGCTTTTAACAAACGATAATCATTACTATCTTCTAGCCACTGTTTAATGCGCTGTTCTAGTTTATTGACTGTTCCAACAATAACTAATTTTTCTTCTGCTCGGGTCATTGCAACGTATAATAACCGCATTTCTTCTGATAGCATTTCACGATTATTTTGGTATTTACAAACTTCTTTTGAGAGGGAGCTTCGCTTATAGCGTTTCTCAAGATTAACATAATCGGGACAAATTCCTAGGTCTTTATGAAATAAAATTTGATCATAATTCCCCCGTTTATTAAACTGCTTCCCGGTACTTGTTAAAAACACAATCGGAAATTCAAGACCCTTACTTTTATGAATCGTCATAATTCTTACAACAGAATCTCCACTACTTAATACCCCTGGTGGGGAAATATCTTCTTTGTGTTTTTTCATGTTTTCAATAAAACGAATATATTGAAACAATCCTCTAAGGGTTGACTTTTTATAATCTCCCGCACGTTTTAACAACATTCTCAAATTACACTGGCGTTGTTCTCCCCCTGGTAATGCCCCGACAAAAGAATAATAGCCGCTTTCCATGTATACTTTCCATAAAAAATCTTCAATTGGCATAATTTTCGAATCATCTTGCCATCTGATAATTTTATTATAAAAAGCATTTATTTTTTTAGACAATAGATCTTCTTTCTCATATCTATAGGATTCAACTCCTTGATAATAAAAACCTTCTGGATACTCAATTCTGATCCCTGTACAATCGGTTGTTGTAAAACCACCGATTGGCGAGGTCATAATGCTTAATAAGGGCAAATCTTGATGTTGATTATCAATTAAATTAAGTAAATTAATAATAATGCTTATTTCTAAAGATTCATAATAATTATATCCCCCCTCAAAATAGGCTGGTATTCCTAAGTCATTAAAAACTTTTTGATACACGTCGCCACTATCTTGAACACTTCGCATTAAAATACCAAAATCATTATACTCAATCAGGCGTTCTTGATTTTTTCGGGTATCAAAAAATGGCGTCCCAACTAACGATTGGATTTTTTTTCCAACAAAATTGGCTTCCATTTCAATTGTCGTAGGGTCATCTTTTAATTCGTCGTCGTTCATAAACTCATTCTTTTGATCTTTTCCTGGCAATAAATGAATCTCGACTTTTTCATACTTGCCTTGGTTTGTGAGACCTTTATTTAAGATTGCACGCGCATCATAATTTATTTCACCTAATTTAGGACTCATGATTTTTCTAAAGATCTCATTAATCCCATCAATAACACCCTGCGCACTTCTGAAATTTTTACTGAGAATTACAAGTTCATTTTGCTCATTTAATCCGTTACTAAACGCATCATATTTATTTAAAAATATGGTCGGATCTGCCAATCTAAAACGATAGATGCTTTGTTTAACATCCCCTACCATGAAATAATTATTATCTCTTACCACCTGTTGTAAAATGGTTTCTTGCATTTCATTTGTATCTTGGTATTCATCTAAAAAAACATACTTGTATTTTTTTTGAATTTCCTTTGCAACCAACGGATCTTTTAATATTTTTAAGGTAAGTTGCTCTAAATCGTTATAATCGACAAGGTTTTTTTTACCTTTTTTAACTTGAAAAGCTGCCATAAATTTTTTCGTTAATTCTACAAAATAGAACATGGTTTCTTCTAATTCATTTAACTCATCGATCATGGTATCCATACCCGCAACAAATTGTTTCTGTAAACTTTGAACAATTTCTTTGGCATTATTGCGAGACTCTTTGATTGTTTCATTTAAACTTTCATCGGCTTTTTTGTTTCCTTTATATCTTGGAAAGCTCATTTCTCCGAGCATCTCAATTCCTTTTAAATGATCCTCCTTTAGAACGTGACTAAGGGCTTCAATATGATCACAATCCTCTGTCAGTTGTTGATGTGTTTTTTCAAATCCTATCACATCGCAGGAGGCATTTTCAGCTTTCTTTAAACAGTCTTTTGCTCCTGTTAATTCAGTTTTCAATAAATCAAGGAGTCCGATACCCCATAGACTCTCCCAAAAAGTATTGCAATCCGATCCAAATAAATTTAAGGATTTTTCACACCATCCCTCAGGTTCTGGTTGTGTTGCCCAAAAGTGATAAAACTTTTCAATAGAATCTTTTAAATTTTGATCATTGCGATTGCCACTATATTTTTCAATTAATTGGATAAATGGATGATTGATTTGATTCTCACTCTCAAGATATTCGTTTTCAAACACTTCTTCGAGTGTTTCTTTACGCATTAATGTAATCTCGGTATCATTTCCAACTTTAAACCCTGGATCAATCTCTACCTTTTGAAAATACTGACGAATCACACTTAAACAAAATGAATGAAAAGTCGATATATTCGCACTTCCTAATAGGCTCATTTGTTTTAATAAATAAGGTCGATTATTATTGGGATCTTCTAATTCTTTTGTTATCGCTACTCGCAAACGATTCCTCATTTCACCCGCTGCCCCCCGGGTAAAGGTTAATACTAATAATTCATTGACATTCGCCTCTTCATTTATTATTATTCGAATAATGCGTTCAATCAAAAGCGCCGTTTTTCCTGATCCAGCGGCAGCAGAAACCAACATATTTTTTTCTCGCATTTCAATTGCTTTTAACTGATCACTGGTCCATTTCATGGGTATCTCCCTCTTTTATTAATTCAAAAAACGCTTCTTTCTTCATACTGGTTTTTAATACATCAAAACCACTTTCTTGTATCTCATAATCAAATTGACAAATGGCTTTATACTCACAATATTTACATCCATACTCTTTTCCCTTTTTATAGGGACGTATTCCAATCTCACCTTGATAGATCTTTTGTATTTCATAGATCACTGTTTTTTTAACATAATGAATGATTTCATTAAATTCATCTAAACTCAATTTAGACGCTGAACTTGAATGGATCGGAATAATATCAGAATTATTTTTTGTTTTCTCTAAGTCCATTGCCTCAATCACAATCGGATCATCAAGTAATAAACCATTCATTTTAAATGATTTATTAATCGCAGATTCGATATTTTCTACACAATCAACTCGTGGAATAGGATCATCAACATGAAAATAAAATGTCCCTCCTGGTAAAATCTCATCCCCTTTAATCATTGAGATTGCGCCATCTAAATAAACTAATAATTGCAGGGATAATCCATAATAAATATCGTCATAGGATACTTTTTTATTGCCTGATTTATAATCAATGATTTTTATATAAGTTTTTCCATCTTTTTCATATAAATCTAAGCGATCTATTTTTCCGAAAATTTTAATATCTCCTAGTGTAATCTCTGGCATTTGAATCTCTTCTTCAAAACTCAATTCTGAATAGGCTGGCTCAAATTCACCTGAACAAATATGTTTTGCAATAATATCAATTGATTTTTTACCGACGCGTTCTAATTTTTTTCCTAAATATTGATATTGTCCCGTACTATTAAACACATTTGTTTTAATTTGTGGTAACGATTGATTCATCACCGATTCAATCATTCGATCACGTTTTTCTTTTGTAATGTCTCGAATGTTTAGGTGTTCTTTTTTTACTTTTTTAAAAAAACCATCAATTAATTGATGCAGTATGATTCCAATTTCTGGTGCCTGAATGGTATACATCGGTCGCCCCTCGGGTTTTAATCCATATTTTACATAATGTGAAAATGGACATTGACGAAACTGTTCTAAACGTGAAATACTGGTTCGCATTGATTTGCCATAAATCTTTGAGGCTTCATTGGGTGTCATCTCTTGGGAAATCCCGGTAAAATTTAATGTCTTTTCTAACGTCTCATAATAATCATGATAGGTCTCACTTTTTTTAAACCATTCTTTTACAATTTCCCATATTTCTGCTTCATTATTATCGTTACTGTGATTATCACTCTTTTGATCTCTTAAATAGTCAGTCAAATGCCAAAACGTGCTTTCTGGTGTATTAATTTTATCCCAAATATTTTTAGGATCATCCTGAAGTGTTGACGCTATTTTTATATCGGGAAAAATCCCAAGTATTTGACTCAGCAAGATTGAGGGTTGACGTGTATTTCCCTCCATATCAGATAATGACCAATAACAATACAGATTTGATGTGGGTTTTGTTAATACATCATACACAAGGTAGCGTTCTTGATCCATTTGGAATTCACGGTTATTTTGAAAATTAACATCATAACTCCCAAGCATTTGCCGTTCCATATCTGAGATAAGATTTGGTTCTGTTCCAATTCCTGGGATGATCCCTTCATTTAATCCAAATACCATCAGTATTTTAAAGGATCCACTGCGACTTCGACGCAGATCTGTAATATTGACATAATTTTGGTGGGGTGGAATAATCCCTAATTGATAACCTTGAAATCCACTTTTTAATATACGAAGATAATCTTCCCGTGTGACCTGATCCTCCCCCATGGTTTCTGTAATTTGATCAAGAATATCCATTATAATATTCCAAATTTGATTGTAGTTTCCCATCATTTCATAATTTCCTTGATCAAACAATTTTTCAACTAATTGATCAATTTTTTCAGGGATTTTAGTTTCTTCTAAGAATTCATACACAGCTTTTGAAAAATCAATATAGGTTTGTTTTGCTTTTGTTTTTTCTTTTAAGTGCAGTAATGGACCCATAACTTTTTCGCGTAACTGATTCATCTCTTCAAGATTTATTGTGGTATTTTGACTTACTTTTGTAAAGGGCTCTTCCCATTTTTTCCCGCGTATTCCAAATTCTAAACCATAATTCTCTAAATCCTGGGAATCAAATACGCTAATAGGTGAAAACCCTGTTTTAATATAGCCAAAAATATCATCAAATCGATAATTATTTTGGATCGTTTCAAGGGCTGTTATAATCCCTTCAACCAGATGATTATCCCCTATTTCTTTTAAATCATCCATAAAATATGGAATACGATATTGCGTGAAAACACGTTTTATGGTACTACCATAGTTTTCCATATCCCCAGACAGAACAACAATATCACGATAATCTCCCTTTTTTTCTCGAATTAATCCTTGAATTCTTTGTGCCCCTTTTTCCACTTCTTCCCATATGTTTTGACATTGGGTTAATCCAATGGATTCAATCTCTCCTTTATACTCGTGAAGAGGATATCCAAAAAGATTGTTATCTAAATGATTCAGTTCATTATTTTTATACTCATTTTCTGGGCACTCAATTACTTTGAAATCAACCATCGCCTGGGCACCAATATGCTTAATCACCTTTATGGTATTCTTTGTGAGTTGGAACACTTCTTGATCGCAAGATTCTTGTTTTGAATCCCAAGGAATTGCGATATTAAATTCTGATACCGTATTAATCAAGGCTTCTAACATTTTATAATCTTGTTTTGAAAAATTTTGGAAACCATCTAACCAAATTTTTGAAGATTTTAAAAATTTGGTTTTATAAATCTTTTGGCATACCAACTCATGACGATCATCGTCATCGAGTCGATTTTCCCCAAGAAGTTCATTGAAATGGTGATAGATAATAATAATATCATTTAGCTTTTGATTAATAATTCCTTGATTAATGCTATCTCGAGTAGTCATTAAGGTTTCTAATGTAATCTCATTTTGTTTTAATTCACTAATAAAATCACTGAGACTCTGTAAAAACCCTGGTTTTTTAACACTATTTTTGTAAATTGTTAACTCATTTTGAATTTCTGCTAATGTTTTTTGAAGTAACATATTTTTCCCATGACAATCCATATATGTTTTTATGCTTCCCCCAGTATCCCTTAAAACCCGATCGCCTAAACGCTTGGGACTTAAAACTTCAACCCCCAAAAGACCGTTTAAATGATTCGCTTTAATTAAGGCATCTTCCGCTCCTAGGGTATATTGCTCAGGAACAATCAAAAACATATTTTCTCGCCCTTGATCTAATCGATTTCCAATTTCTCGGTATACAAATTGACTTAAATTTTGAGAACTTCGATTAACAATAATATTTATTCCCATAGTTGTTCCCCTTTATTATTTTAGTATTTAATAGACTATTTTTTTAGTCCTATTACCTATTATATCCCATTTCAAATCTATTCTCACTATTAAACTTATTCTCTCTCAACCTAACACTTTATGATCATCGTAATTTAGTGCTCAATAAAAAATCACCTATTATAAAATAGGTGATTTTTGCGATATAGGAGTTTGTCGATTAGAATAGTATTACCGACAATTGTTAGATCATGGTGTGTGCCTCAAGGCAAACAGGCAATAGCCTATACGAATTGCCAGCACACAACAGATTAACAATTTGTCGGGACGGATGTTTGCCAACAGAGATTGTAATCTATTCTTTAACCATGAAGCGTCACAAACCCTACTTTTTTTCGCGCCTTTGATAATGTTTTCCATGCTCTCATTGAGGCTTTCTCAGAATGTGTTCTCATAATTTGTTCAATATAATTTTTTTCTTTTAATAAGCGATAATATTCTTCTTGGACGGGAATAAGTGTTTCTGCAACCGCTTCTCCAACCGTACTTTTAAAATCACCATATCCTTTTCCTTCAAATTCTTTTGTAATTTGTTCCAATGTATTGCCTGTTGCACAGGCATAAATTTCCATTAAATTTGAAACGCCTGGCTTAGTGTCACGATCATGAAATACTGCCATTTCTGAATCAGTAACTGCACGTTTGAACTTTTTCACAATATTTTTGGGTTCATCCAATAATGAAATAAATCCATTTAAATTATCATCTGATTTTGACATTTTTCTACTGGGGTCTTGAAGACTCATAATCCGAGCACCCGATTCTCCAAAAAAAGCTTCTGGAACTTTAAATGTTTCACCATAGTGTTGGTTAAATCGTATTGCAATATCGCGTGCTAATTCAACATGTTGACGTTGATCATTTCCAACTGGTACAAAATCCGTTTGATATAATAAGATATCTGCTGCCATTAATACCGGATAGTCAAACAATCCAACACTAATATTTTTACCTTGTTTTTGGGCTTTATCTTTGAATTGCGTCATGCGACTTAATTCTCCCATATAGCTACAACAGTTTAATATCCACGTCAATTCGCAATGTTCTGGCACCATTGATTGGACATATAAAATCGACTTTTCTGGATCAATCCCAAGCGCTAATAATAATGCCATTGATTCATAGGTTCGACGTTTTAAATCTTCTGGTTTTTGTGGCATTGTAATCGCATGTAAATCAACAACGCAAAATACACTATTATAATTTTCTTGGAGATTAACCCAATTTTTCATTGCCCCAAAATAATTTCCAATTGTAAATGTTCCTGATGGCTGTATCCCACTATATACAATTTTTTTTTCTTCTTGTTCCATTGTCTTCTCCTTTTTGTCTTATCTATTTATAGTAATTTTGTCAATTTTAAAGAATCACACGAAAGATCAAGTTCATAAATCATCCGTTCAAAGATTTTATAATCACCGGTTGTTAGTATTCGGGTTCCACCAATTAATGTTTCTTTATTATAGGCATCATTTTCTTCTAAAAAAGTCTCAAGTTTTCGAACCATCCCTTTTGCAGGATTAATAAGTTCAAGTTCCGGATACATCTTTTTTATTGTTCCAGAAACAATTGGAAAATGTGTGCATCCTAATAATAATTCATTCACTTTTTTTCCTTTTTGAGATGCCATTAATAAAATTGGTTCGATTGCTTCTCGAATATTGTTTTCTAATAATTTTAAATCACTTTGACCATCATTAATTACTTTTCCCAAAGTATGGGTTCCCTGTGCAATATATTCAATATCAGTTGTGCATAATTCTAGGCCTTTTTCATACCCTCTATTTTTCACTGTCGCTGTTGTCGCAATCAACCCGACGACGCGATGATCGCAACAGATCATTGTTTCTTCAATTCCAGCTTCTATGACACTAAATAGTGACACGTTGGATGTGAACTCTGTAATTAATGAAGACAGTGTATTACAAGCAAGCACAACCGCTTTTACACCTTGATTTTCCAGTTCTTTTATAATGGTATTCCCAAGAAAAATTAATTCTTCATTTTCTCTCTCTCCATAGGGCATACGTTTCGAATCACCAAAATAAAGAAAGTTTTCCTTTGGGAAATTTATTTGCAACTCCTTCAAAACGGTAAATCCGCCAATCCCAGAATCAATAACCCCAATCGGTCCACTTCTATCCATATTTTTCACTTCTTTCTTATTTAGTCACGAAATACGATTCCGTCTTCTTCACTCATCTGATCAATAATCGCAAGTGATTGCAAATCAATCCCTTGTTCACGAATTAAATCTCCACCTTTTTGAAAGCCCTTTTCGATAGCAATTCCAACACCAATTAATGTTGCACCAGCCTGATTAACCACATCAATTAACGCTTCCACAGCCTTTCCGTTTGCAAGAAAGTCATCTATAATAAGAACACGATCATTTTCATTAATATATTTTTTAGACACCATTATTTTATATGCTTGTTGTTTTGTGTAGGAATACACATCACTTGAATAAATATCATTATCTAAATTTAAGGAGACATATTTTTTTCCAAATACAACTGGACAATAGTCAAAATTACGAGCAACACATGTTGCAATTGCAATTCCTGAGGTTTCAATCGTTAAAATTTTATTTATTCCTTGTCCTTCAAAATGTGCTTTAAACGTCTTTCCCATTTCTTCGAACAGTTTAACATCAAGTTGATGATTCAAAAATGAATCCACTTTTAATATTCCTTTACCTTTAACTTCACCTTGTTGTCTTATTTTCTCTTTTAATAATTCCACGCAAATCTCCTTCATAATCTAATTTTTATATTATATCATACTCCTTGAATTTTTAAATAAAAAAAAGATGAGAATTTTTCTCATCTTAGTTTATTAACAAACTCGTCCCGACTAATTGTTAATCTGTTCGGCTGGCAATTCGGACAGGCTACCGCCTGTTCGCCTTGAGGCACAGGGTCTGACCCCTAGGTCACACCATGATTTAATAATTATCGGTACTACTTTTTATCTTTTTCTACAGTCAGAGATGAGGATTTTTCTCATCTTAGTTTTTCGACTAATGCCAGTTACTGTTGCCGTATGCATACCCCATGCTAATTAATTGTCGGTACTATTTTATGTTTTTGTCTGTTTCTATTTTATGATTATGAAAAAATCTAAAAAGAAATGCATCTTCTCTCATTATAAAAAATAACGATGCATTTCTTTTTATTACGCGTTTGTTTTCTTTTGGTACTATACTTTTTCTTTTTCTACTTCCGCAATTACTTTTTCAGAAATTAGTGCTGGTGCTTCTTCATAGCGAACAAATGACATTGAAAACTCACCTCGTGCTTGGGTCATCGAACGCAATTCTGTTGCATATTTAAACATTTCTGCAAGAGGTACTTCTGCTAATATTTGCTGTTTTCCACCAAAAGCAGGTTCCATTCCCATAATTCGACCACGCTTTTTATTGAGATCCCCCATAATATCACCCATATATTCTTCTGGGATCATTATATCAATATGATAAATGGGTTCAAGAAGTACCGAGCCTGCTTCTTTCATCCCTTTTCGATAAGCTTGACTTGCAGCCATTTTAAAGGATATTTCGTCGGAATCAACTGCATGATAGGATCCATCATATAAGGTTGCTTTAACGCCTGTTACAGGGTATCCTGCAAGGATCCCTTCAGTCATGCATGCTTCTAATCCTTTTTCAACCGCCGGAATAAAGTTTCGAGGAACAGCTCCTCCAACAACTTTATCTACAAATTCAAATGGATCATTCGCCGTTTTTCCGGGTTCAAAATTAATCCAAACATGACCAAATTGTCCATTTCCACCAGACTGTTTTTTATGTTTTCCTTCAGCGGTTGCTTTTTTTCGAATGGTCTCACGATATGGAACTTTCCTATCGACTAAATTTACATCGACACCAAATTTTTGTTTAAGTTTATTTGAAATAATATCCAAATGCATCTCTCCAAGACCGGAGACTAAGGTTTGTTTTGTTTCTTTATTTCGAGAAACAGTCATTGTAGGATCTTCTTCAACTAATCGATGAAGTCCAGTGGCTAATTTATCGATATCTGCTTTTGTTTTAGGCTCAATCGCCATTGAAATAATTGGTCTAGGAAATTTAATCCGATCAAAAATAATTGGATTCTTAATACTACATAAGGTATCACCCGTAATAGTTTCGCTTAGTTTTGAAAATGCACCAATATCACCTGCTTCAAGTTTTTCTACTTCAATTTGTTTATTTCCGCGAAGCACATAAATATGATGGACTTTTTCTTTTATTTCACGCGATGCATTATATACTTCAACAGAATGATCTAAAACACCTGACATGACTTTAAAAATGGATAATTTCCCAACATATGGATCCGCAATGGTTTTAAATACTAATGCAGAAAATGGTTCGCTATTATCACATGTCCGTTCAATTGCTTTAACATCTCGCGGATCTTTACCTATTTCAAATTTGCCTTCATCAGGTGATGGTAAATATTCAATAATCATATTTTCTAAGGTTTCTACACCAATATTTAAAACAGCTGATGTACATAAAACTGGTATTAAATCACCATCAAGCACCCCTGTTCTAATCCCTTGATGTATTTCGTTCTGGGTTAATTCTTCACCATCAAAATATTTTTCCATCAATTTTTCACTGGTTTGAGCAACTGATTCCATAATCATATCTCTATATGGTTCTAACTCTGTTTTCATTTTATCAGAAACGGTAGCATCAAAGCATCGGTTATCTTTTCGTTCCCTTCCTGTCATATCAACAATATTAACAACGCCACACATTTCCTCGCCTTCACCCATGGGCAATTCAAATGGAATCACTTTATTTCCAAATGTTTCTTTTAATTCGTCCATCACCTTTGAAAAGATTGCATTTTCTCTGTCCATTTTATTTACAACAATAAATGCTGGGACAGCTGCTTTTTCTAATAATTCAATTGCTTTTTCTGTACCAACTTGGACGCCAGACAAAGCATCGACAACAATAACAATTGCATCTGCAACGCGAAGAGCTGCATGTGCATCTCCAATAAAATCAAAATATCCAGGAACATCGATAATATTTATCTTATGCCCACCAAATTCTAATGGAATAATAGATGACGAAATTGAGAATTGACGTTTCTTTTCCTCTGGATCAAAATCCGATAGGGTATTCCCCTCATCAATTTTACCAATGCGATCAACTGCACCTGCGTTAAATGCTAATGCTTCTGTTAAAGAAGTTTTTCCACTTCCTCCATGGCCCAGAATAAGAATGTTTCGGATGTTTTTAGTTGGATACGTTTTCATGCTGTTTCCCCCTCGCTTATTTTTGCCAATGCAAGATTGGTTAATTCATTTGTAATGTCATTTTATAATATTTTAGAAAAATAATCCACTAAAAATTTATAAAATCTAACGATCTTCTGTATCACTCATTATTTTATTATTAAATGCCTTCTTTTAATTTTTTCATTACCTTTTTTTCAATGCGTGAAACAGTCATTTGCGACTTATTTATCATTTCCGCAACTTCTTTTTGTGTTTTTTCCATAAAAAAACGCTGTTCAATAATAATACGTTCCACTGGATTTAATTCACCAATTTTTGTCTTTAAAAGATCAATATTTTCAACATTTTCAATATTATTATCTAAATTCCCAAGCAAATCCATTAAGCTCACTTCTTGTCCGTCTCTGCTATTTTCATATTCCATTGATAGGGATTTTGGATAGTATACATTATTACTTTCCATTGCCTTAATAATACTTTCCTCTGAAATTTCCAAATATTTGGCAATTTCTGTAATCGTTGGCGAACGCATTAATTTATGCTCAAGCATGGTTCGCGTTTGATTAACTTCTCGATTTAAATCTTGTACTTTTCTTGGAATTCGAATCAACCATTCTCGATCGCGATAATACCGTTTTATTTCACCAATAATCGTTGGGGTTGCAAAAGTATCAAATTCATAGCCACGGCTTGTATCAAATCGATCAACTGCGTACATCAAACCTAAACATGCCACTTGGAAAATATCATCATTATCCCCACTTTTGTGCCCATATTTTCGTGACAATATCTTTGGAATATATAAATAATTTTCAATTAACTGATCTCTTATATCGCGTTCTCTTGTTTTTTCATACTCAACGAATAATTTCATTGACGCTTCTTTACTTATTTTACGTTCATACTTCATCGTATTTGTCTAGGTTCTTCACCATCATAACAGACGTTCCTAAGCCCCTTTTACTTACTATTTCCACTGAATCCATCAATGTTTCTATAATAAATAATCCAAAACCTCCTCCAATTTGCTCACCTGTTAAATCTGGTTTTTTCAAACTTTTAGGATCAAATCCAATACCTTTATCAATCACTGTAAACTCTAATTGATTATCTCCAATATTATAAATTAAATCATATGATGTATCTGGACTGACGCTATGGTTTAATGCATTTGTGCAAGCTTCTGATACTGCAACCTTTAAATCTTCTACATCTCCAATTGAAAATCCCATATTATTGGCAACTGATGCTATTGTAAGGCGCGCGACACTAACATATTCAGGTTTTGTTGGCAATGTCAGTTTTATTTTATCCAATTTTATCTCCTCTTCTCTTTTCATTTTTAACATCGCGATTCAACAATTTTTATTATTTTGTCAACTCCCGTTATCCTCAAAAGGTTTTTTATATTCGGACGTGGATTTAACACCACAATTTCTTGTCCTTTATCCATTGTTATTTTTCTTAATTCAATCAGTACTCCAATTCCTGTGCTATCCATGTAGGATAAGTCTGAGCAGTTTAAAATAATTTCTGAAACGTCTGCTTCAATCATTTCTTTAATTGGCTTTCTGAATTTTCCAACCGTATAAATATCCACTTCACCATTAATATAAATCATATTTTTTTCATTAACATCACACTTTACTTCTAACATTATCGCTCCATTTCATTCTTAGATTGAAAAATGACCCAATGTTGGATTACCATCATTGGGCCAAAGGCTGTCAATTACGGCCTAAAAATCTTATTATTTTTCGTTTTGTTTTTTTCGTTTTTTGAAATGCGTAAATGGGTTGTTATTGATCAATTTACTAATTGATGCCATGTTTTTTATTAATGGTTGAATAAAATCTTTTTTTACCATATCAATCGATTGTTCAACTTCATTCACCATTTTATTTGTTTTATCGGTAATATTAGCCGTTGATTTTGTAATTTCTTCGGTATTATTCAAAATATTGGCAAGTGATGATCGATTATCCTCCATTAGTTTTGTTGTTAACTCTAATGTGTTAGCAATACTTTTGAATAACTTGACTAAATAAACGGTACCAATAATAACAGCAATTGCCACAATTAATACTGCAACTTCCCATAAACTAAAACTTAATGTAATCATTTTTTACTCCTATAATCTTATTTCGCTTCTTCTTCAATAATGACTTCTTCTTTCGATTCTTCAGAGCTCTCTTCTATTTCTTCTTTTAGTTGATTTTCTTCTTCTTGCAAGCTTTCCAATTCTTCATTTAACTCTTCAATATCTTGATTTACTTCATCTTGAATCTCTTGAATTTTACTTTCAATTTGATTTTTATATTGGCCAACACGATCGGTAAATTGTTCTTGCATATCTTGAAGTTGTTCTTTTAAATTTTCTCCATATTCAATCGCTTGATCATAGGCATTTCCCAAAACTTCTTCCGTTCCTTCAAAAATCTTTTTTCGCGTTTCTTCACCAGAAGTTGGTGCTAATAAAACGCCTAGCGCACCTCCAATAATTGTTCCCACGAAAAGACCACTTACAAAGTATAATTTGTTATTACTCATATTTATTTCCTCCTATTTATTAATCATAATGATTTATTATTACCCTAATATTCTGACTCTAAACATAGATGCTTATTTTTATGAATTATTCTCCAAATTTATCATCAATTAATGCTGTCAATGCTGCGATCGCATCATTTTCATCGTCGCCATCTGCTTGAATTTCAATCGTCGTTCCTTGTGAAATTCCTCCAGCCATTATTCCCATAATACTTTTTGCATTAATTGAATTTCCATCTTTTATGACAAATATTTTAGATTTAAATTTTCCTGCTGTTTGTACAAACATTGAAGCTGGCCGTGCATGAAGTCCTGTTGCATTTAAAATTGTGATTTCTTTTGATATCATATTCTTCTCCTCTTTCTGATTTTCAATCAGATATTTATTTTTAATTTTTTCAATGATTCATGTACATGATCTATTACAGCTTCTCCAGTTTCAAGGTTTAATACTTCTTCTGCAATCACCTTTGCATCATCAAAGCGAATATTTCTAATCACTTTCTTTATTTGTGGAATGGATAATGCACTCATACTAAATTCATGAAGGCCTAATCCTAATAAAATAATGGCTGCAATCGGATCTCCCGCCATTTCTCCACACATCCCTGTAAATAATCCTTCTTTGCTATTGGATGCCATAATAACTTGTTTAACCAATCTTAAAATACTTGGATTAAAGGGATCATAGAGATACGATACATCTTGATTCATTCGATCAACTGCCAAAGTGTATTGGCATAAATCATTTGTTCCAATACTAAAAAAGTCCACTTCTTTAGCAATAATATCTGATGTAATAGCCGCTGATGGAATTTCAATCATAACACCAACTTTTATCTCTTTATTATAAGGAATTCCTTCTTCCTTTAATTCCAACATACAGGTTTCAAGAATCGCCTTCGCTTGTCTCACTTCTGTAACAGAGGAAATCATTGGAAACATGATGTGAGCATTTCCATAAATACTTGCTCTTAGAATTGCCCTTAATTGCGTTTTAAACAAATCCACTTCTTTAAGACACAATCGAATCGCACGTAATCCTAAAAATGGATTTAATTCCTCCGCCATTGTAAGGTATGCTAATTTTTTATCCCCACCAATATCTAATGTTCGTATAATAACAGGCCCATTCGGAAATGTTTCTAAAACTGACCGATACGATGCTGTTTGCTTTTCTTCACTCGGCATGGTTTCACTGTTCATATACAAAAATTCGGTACGGTACAAACCAACACCAACACCACCATTTTTCACAATTCCTTGTACATCATTGGGTTCTCCAATATTACCAACCAATTCAACTTGATGCCCGTCTAATGTAACTGCATCTAAATCTTTTAATGTTTCAAGTTCTTTTAAATATCCGTGATATTTTATTTTTCTTTCGTCATAATCTTTAATCATATTTGGATCTGGATTTACCGTGACTTTTCCTTTTAATCCATCTACAATAATAAGATCACCTGTTTTAACCGTATCTGTAATATCTGTTAATCCAAGTACGGCTGGAATTTCCAAACTTCTTGCCATAATCGCTGTATGAGAGGTTCGACTCCCTACATTGGTCGCAAACGCTACAACATGTTTTTTGTCCATCTGTGCCGTATCTGATGGTGTTAAATCATCTGCAATAATAATAACATCGTGATCTATTTTTGATAAATCTGTTTGCACAATTCCTAAAATATTGTTAAGAACGCGTTGACCAACGTCATTAATATCTGCTGCTCGCGCTCTAAAATATGGATCATCCATTTGATCGAAAATCGTAAAAAAACGTTCCGTTACTGTTTTTACTGCAAAATCAGCCCCTAATTTATTGTCATTTATTTCGTGTTCCACACCATCAATAAATTCTGGATCTTGTAGCACCATTGCATGGGCTCCAAAAATCGCTGCTTCTTCTTCCCCTAATTCACTCACTGCTTTTAACTGAATTTTTTCTAATTGAGTATGACTTTCAACGCATGCATCTGTAAATTTCTTTATTTCTGCCTCACTATTCTCAATCTTATTTTCATTCACTTCAACTATAATTTTTTTATAAACTAGAGCTTTAGCAATTGCAATACCAGGGGATGCAATAATCCCTTCTTTAATAAACATATTTTTTATCTCCTTTTCATAAAGTTTTTATTATAATATATTTCTTCCTTCAAAGGCTTTTATAAGGGTTATTTCATCAATAAACTCAAGATCAGCTCCAATTGGAATTCCCTTTGCAAGGCGTGTTATTTTCACGCCCAAAGGGCGTATCAGATTTCCAAGATACATTGCTGTTGCTTCACCTTCTACAGTTGCATTTGTAGCCATGATAACTTCACTGATCTCGTTTTCTCCAATGCGCAACAATAATTCTCGTGCTTTTATATCTTGAGGTCCAATCCCTTCTAATGGGGAAATTGCGCCGTGAAGCACATGATATAAACCAGTATACTCATGAGTTTTTTCAATCGCAAATATATCTCTACTATTTTGTACAACACAAATTATAGTTTGATTTCGACTTGGATTTTCACAAATTTCACAAATTTCTTTATCTGTAATACTAAAACATTTTTTACACAAACCGATCTTTTTTTTTGCAGATGTTAACGCAGTCGTCAAGTTACTTATCTCTTCTTGTGGAAGATTTATAATATGAAATGCAAGACGTTGCGCTGTTTTTTCTCCAATACCTGGGAGTTTTCCCAATTCTAGAACCAATCGTTCAAGTGCCTTTGGATAATATCCCATGAAAATTCCTACATCAATCCTGGAATATTCATACCACCTGTAATTTTATTCATTTCTGAATTAACCATATCTTCAGCCTTTGTTAACGCTTCATTTACAGCTGCAAGAACAAGATCTTCTAGCATTTCAATATCATCTTCATCAATTACTTCTGGATCAATTTTTACAGATAAAATCGCTTTTTTGCCTGTCGCAATTACTTTGACAGCTCCACCTCCAGCGGTTGCCTCAACTTCTTTTTCTTCTAATTCCTCTTGAAGTTTAGCCATATCTGTTTGCATTTTTTGCACTTGTTTCATCATACTATTCATATTTCCACCACCCATACCACCGGGCATTTTTCTTTTTGCCATAATATCCTCCTGTGTTGTTCTGGATTATTTTAATAATGTAACTACAACATTATAACATTAAATACTGATTATTTTCACTATCTTTTTTGATTTTAAAGTTATCCTTCTATATCAATTATTTTTACATTATTATCATTTACAATTTCTTTTGTTTTTTCAAATAGATCTAATTGATTAAAATTTTCCTCTTCTAATTTAATATCAATTTTAATTGGTATTTTTGTTTTTTCAAACAAAATATTCTCAAATGACCGCATTAATTCTGGCTTATTTAGAAATTGAAAATAATTTTGGTTTTCTTTTGAATAATGTATAATTAACTGATTGTCATCTTTTAGTGTCGCTTCTCCACGCTTCAAAAACATTGCTTGACCTGAATTTGTTTTCGATACTTCGTCACATAACTTTTTAAATAATCGCATTTCATCCTGTTTTACTGGTTTTTCACTCGTATCGCTCTGTTCCTTTGATTTGATTTTATCTGTCTTTTCTGTGTTTTTTTCTATTTCAATATTTTTTGCAGTGCTATTTAATACCTCTATCATACCAGAGTTTTCTTCAGAATCAATTATTTCACTATCTTGAGGCATAGTGTATAATGCTTCTTTTTCTTTAATGACTTGATTGTTTACTGAATTTTGATAATTCTTTGGCTTTATCTCAGTATTTTTATTATGATCAAACCTATTTTTTATTTCATTTTCGGAAATTATTTTTTCTTTTATGATTGTTTCATTTGGATGATCTTCTATTAAACACAATTTTAAAATTGCCATCTCAACAATAATTCCTTGTAAACTACTATATTTCAATTTGTTTTTTTCTTCAATAAGATGATGAATCATGTGATATATTTGATTAAATTCTAATTTCTTCCCTAAAAGAGCAAAATCATTCATTTCTTCTTGACTACATCCTAAAATATCTAAAGCTGAATCTGATGCTGTTTTTGTTATAAGAACCCCTCTTAGATATTCAATTATTTGATCCATTAATAAGGTGCTATTTTTTCCTTTATTTACAAATTTTCTTAACAATAAAAGAACAGCACCTGGATCTTTTTCTATGATGCTTTTTAAGATTTCATGAATCCCTGCTTTATCAGACATTCCTGTAAAATTCAAAAGATCGTCAAAATCAACATGACCATCTTTATCCTGCAAATCAATAATTTGATCCAACAAGCTTAACGCATCACGCATTGAATTTTCACCGCGTATTGCAATGAAATCAAAACTTTGATCCGTCATTGTCACCCCAATATCCGAACATATTTTCTTCATTTGCTTGACAATCAAATTCTTTGCTATGGGGCGTATTTCATATCTTTGACATCTTGAAAGTATTGTCGACGGACATTTATTTGGCTCTGTTGTCGCTAAAATAAATACAACATGTTCTGGCGGTTCTTCGAGTGTTTTTAACAATGCATTAAAGGCTTCTTTTGTCAACATATGTACTTCATCAATAATATAGACCTTATATTGACCAACCGTTGGTGGATATTTTACTTTCTCTCTGATTTCTCTGATTTCATCGACTCCACGATTTGATGCACCATCTATTTCAATAATATCCATAATACCTGAACGATCAATATTTATACATATTTCACAATTATTACAGGGATTTCCATTGACACCATTTGGACAATTAATAGCTTTCGCAAAAATTTTCGCTAGTGATGTTTTACCTGTACCACGTATTCCGGAAAAAAGATATGCATGCCCAACTCGATTGAATTGAATTTGATTTCTTAATATTTGTGTAATACTATCCTGACCTACAATTTCATCAAAATTTTTAGGACGGTATCTTCGATATAAGGCTAAATATGCCATATAGTTTCTCCTTTTTTCTCCGTATTTGTATTTCATTATATTACACTCAGAAATTTTTGTATAGTTTTAAGCCTAAATATTTTTTTATTTTTCGCAAAAAAATATCCCCTGTTTCAAAATAATGAAACAGGGGATAGTCTATAATAATTATAAAAGATGAAATGGTAGTACTTTATTATTCTTATCTTTTTTTTGTTTAACCGCTTCTTGTTTTTTTAACCGCTTCTCAGCTATTTCAGCCCTTATTTTTTTCTCTTTTTCTTGTGCTTTCTCAATTGCATGGTGTGTCGCATTTTCTAAAATCGCCACTTTTTTCTTTAACTCTCTACGCATTTGATCTTCAACGTCATTTTTACTCTTTTCAAATGCCAAAATTTCGTTTTCTTTTAATTGGTCTTCTTTTGCTTGGGCTTCTTGGTCAATTTTCTTTTTTATTTCAGTTTCTGCTTTTTCTTTCTCTTTTACTTTAGCAACGATTTCCTTTGCTCTTTTTGCAACATCTTTTGCTTTTTTTTCCGCTTCTTCTTTCGCTTTTTTAGATGCTTCTGCCTTTGCTTTGGCTGCTGCTTCTGCCTTCGCTTTGGCT
>LGOV01004988.1_pt1 | contig 29463 bp, 22 predicted proteins | sample 469881 | NCBI WGS metagenome assembly LGOV01 (sample SAMN03857199, study PRJNA290197) | marine sediment metagenome | biome: marine cold seep biome; feature: cold seep; material: marine sediment; isolation source: sample #5579, elevator 3A push core 41 containing 12 cm of sediment... ...
GTGCCACTTAATCATATTCCTTCTGCTATGTTATTACAAAAACGATTGTGTTGTGATGTTCCTTACTATATTCTTGGCTTCTTAGCAACCGATGTTGCAGCTGGTTATGATAATATTAGTGGCGCGATTGGTGGTGCTTTTGCAGGGATGCATGGTGCTGATTTTCTTTGTTACCTCACACCAGCTGAACATTTAGGTCTACCAAATGAAGATGATGTGCGCATTGGGGTTGAAACCACACGCATTGCTGCTAATGCTGCTAATGTATTAAAACGAGGTGGTGTAGCTTGGAATCGTGATTTAGCAATGTCTCGTGCTCGGGTTAATCGCAATCACGACGAACAAATTAAAAATGCAATTAATCAAGCAAATCTTATTGCCGCATTTGATGCTCATCAAACCTCAACAGGTTGTGCCGTATGTGAGGATAAACGTTGTCCTGCTGATGTTGCAGCTGAATTTTTCGGACTTGCCTAAAATTCATTTGAAAGGATAAACGAAATGATTGATATAAAATATACCCTTAATGATGTTATTAATAATACCGAACCCGCTGACCCAAAATGGCGCGAAGCCGCTCGATCTCATATTAAAAAATTAGCGATACCACCCGATAGTTTAGGTCAACTCTTAGTTGTTGCTGAACAACTCTCAGGGATTCAACGCACCATCCGTCCTAATGTTGATAGAAAAATGGTGATCACTATGGCTGGAGATCATGGCGTGATTGAAGAAGGCGTTTCAGCTTTTCCTCAAGAAGTCACCCCACAAATGATATCAAACTTTGTAAAAGGTGGCGCGGGGATAAATATTCTTGCCAAAGCAGTTGGTGCTGACGTCATGGTTGTTGATGTTGGTGTTGCTGTTGATATGCCCGAACTGGTAAAATCCGGCGCTATTGTTGATTGCAAAATTGCTTATGGAACAAAAAATTTATTAAAAGAACCTGCTATGACTCGTGACGAAGCAATAAAAGCCCTTGAAGTTGGGATTAATATTGCGTCTGACGTGATCGAAAATAAAGGGGTAAATCTCATAGCAACTGGGGATATGGGGATTGGTAATACCACCCCAAGTGCTGCTATATTAGCAATTATGGCGGAATATCCCGTCTCCTCGGTTACTGGCCGAGGAACTGGGATTGATAACGCCGCTTTAATTAATAAAATCAAAGTTATTCGCGACGCAATTAATAGACATCAACCCGATAAAAATGATCCGATTGATGTGTTATCTAAAGTTGGTGGTTTAGAAATTGCGGGAATTGCCGGAATCATTCTTGGAGCAGCTTATCATCATGTTCCTGTTCTTGTTGATGGTTTTATTTCAACTGCTGGAGCATTAATAGCAAAAGCGCTTTGTCCTCAATCACTTGATTATATGATTCCTTCACACCAATCCGAAGAACCCGGTCATCAATTGATGTGGCAAGCCCTTGGTCTTCGCCCTTTACTTAATTTAAATTTTAAACTCGGTGAAGGAACTGGTGCCGCTGTTGCGATGCATTTAGTCGAGTCGTCCGCCCGGGTGATGTGCGATCTCCTTACTTTTGAAGATGCAGGTGTAACCAATGGTCATGAAGGGATATGATCCTCATACGAATGGCGGACAATATTTAGAAGATATCTCAACGGCTTATTGGGTTTCGGATGCCCTTTTTACCGCCTTAGAACTTAATATTTTTGAAATTATTAATGATTTCGGAATAAACGGTGCAACGCTCTCTGAATTAAATCACCAATTAAATTTAGAACCCAAAGCCCTGCATCGTTATTTCGATCTCCTGATTAGTCTTGGTTTGATCGATCAATTTAACACCCTATATTATAACTCCCTGCTCAGTAAAAATTATTTACTCAAAAAAAGTCCACTCTATCAAGGGGATTCTATTTTATGGCGAAAAAATCTTATTAATGATTGGAAAACTTTAAAAGCTTCCCTAAAAGTCGGTGGGCGGGTTAATTTTTTACCAGCAGATATTAGTGAAAACGAACTCAATAGTCGACGGGGAAAATATATTAATGCGATGGATAATGTCGCTAAACTAAAAGCAAAAGAATGCACCTCATTTTTTAATGAACTCACTGGCAATATTCTAGATGTTGGCACTGGCTCCGGAGCAATGGCTTTAGCTTTTATAGAACAGTTTCCAGATACAACAGCGACTTTATTAGATATAGAACAAATACTGCCCTATACTAAAAAAATGATTCAAAAAACATCCTATGAAAAACGTATTACCTATCACACCTGTAATATTTTAGAATCTCAATGGAAACTCAATAAAAAATTTAAACTCATTATTTTATCAAATATTGTCCATGCTTATGCTGAAAAAGAAAATGAAACGGTTCTTAAAACAGCGATTCAACTGTTAGAACCAGATGGCATTATTCTCATTCATGATTTTTTTAATGAACATTACCCTGTAAAAGCAAAATTATCCGATGTAAACATGATGTTAAATACGTATAATGGAAAAGTTTTCTCAGGTTCATGGGTCATTAATCAGCTAAAAACAAATCATTTAATCACGACACCATTGATTCCATTAGAAACCGATACTGGGGTTATTTTTGGGGCAAAATCAAACGCCTCCTTAAATACTCTGGCTTTATCCAATGAACAAAAACTAATTTATCCGATTAAAGCCCTTGGTTTTGAGGTTCTCATTGAAATATCGCCACAATCGATTGTTTTTTCGGATTTTTCAAAAAACAAATGTCAATTTGGCTGTGATTTTGCAAATACAAAAAATTGTGAATCAAATCATTTAAGTATGCTTGAAATGAAAGCGGTCGTATCTGATTATTCTAATGCTTTCCTCATCAAAGGAGAACCACCGACCCAATCGTTTCAACGCAATTTATTAAAAGCTGAAGCGTTAGCTTTTAAAGCGGGTTTTCATAAAGCATTTATTTTATGGGCAGGACCCTGTTCGATTTGTGCATCCTGTGATCCAAATCAGCCCTGTCAAAATACTAAAAGCCATCGCCCATCAATGGAAGGGTCTGGAATTGATGTTTATCAAACGGTACGAAATAATGGTGAAACCATTAAAACCTTATCCTCAAAAAATGAAATGATAAAATATTATGGTTTACTATTATTGACATAAAAACTCAAAGGAGCAACTCAAAACATGAAAATATTATTCATTCAAGCCCTTTCAATGGAAGGGATCGATATTGAAAAGGTCTATCCCATTGGGATTGTGGTTTTAGCCTCTCAAGTTCAAAGAGAAACCGATCACGATCTTTTTCTCTTTGATATGAATATGGCAGTCGATCCTTATGGTGATCTTCGTAGCGAAATCACACAAATAAAACCCGATGTTATTTGTGTATCACTGCGCAATATTGATCCCTTAGGCAATAAAACATCATCACTGATTCCACCTTTTGCCGTTACTTTGGCTTTCTTAAAAAACTATTCTCCTGACTCCAAAATTTTAGTCGGTGGAACAGGTTTTTCTTTATTTCCTAAACGATTAATGGAAGAGTATACTGAAATTGATTATGGTGTTACTGGGGAAGCTGAAAAAATTATTACCCCACTTATTGACAATTTAAGTCATCCCCCTCGCCTTCCTGGTTTATGTTATCGCGAAAACAATACGGTTAAGCTTGTTCCTCCTGTTGGCGATTATAATATGTCAGACTATATTATGCCCAATCGAGATTTACTCGATCCTAAACCCTATTTAGAGGTCAATAAATATGTCGAAAGCATCGGAGTTGAAACGAAAAGAGGGTGTTGCTATTCTTGTGGTTATTGCTGTTATCCAATTCTTCAAGGAAAATCGATGCGTTGTCGTACCCCTGAATCAGTTGTGGATGAAATTGAATTTTTGTATCACACCTATGGGGTGACACGTATTCATTTCACCGATTCGGTTGTAAATATACCGGTTGATCATTTGGATCAAATTTGTGAAGAAATCATTCAACGCGATCTTCACATTAATTGGAGTGGATTTTTTAGAGAAAATCTTTTAACTGAAGAAAATGTTAAACTTTATTCAAAATCTGGATGCGAATGTTTTTCTTTATCCCCTGACGGTCTTAGTCAAACCGCTTTAGATTCAATGGATAAACATATGGTCATCCAAGATATTTTAAATACCGCAAAAGTTTTAGCCAATAGTGGCGTTGTCACTGTTTATCACTTTTTAGTAAATACCCCAGGTGATACTGAAGAAACCGTTGCCGAAGCCAAAAATCTGATTGATGCAATTTATAAAATTCACAATGATTCAAAAACATTAGGAACCATTGTACTCAATAATATCCGTATTCTTCCCGGAACCAAAGTCGAACAACAAGCCCTTGAAAATGGCATTATTACAAAGAATACTGATTTACTCTATCCGACGTACTATAATCCTGAACCTTTTGATCGGATTCGTTATGAATTAGAAATTTATCATACTAAAAAAAATATATTTATGTGGCAGGAGGTCACTTCATGAAAGTATTACTCTTAGAACATCCTCGTTCCTTTGGTGAGGAACGGTGTAATGATATTGCAAACGCCCCTTTATCGGCATGCTTAAACACCGGTTATATTGGAGGGGTTTTAGCCTCAGAAAATATTGATGTTACCATAGTTGATAGTTACTTAGATCAACTCGATTATAAAAGCATCGAAGCTGAGATCGCTAAATTTTCGCCCACTATTTTAGGGATTCACTTAGTCTATCACTGGGAAGATAATCAAACCTTGTACCAATTTATCACCGATATTAAAGAAAAATATAATATCGCCTATGTAACAGTTTATGGATTTTATCCTACATTCTCGTATGAAGAAATATTAAAGCGTTGTCCCGCAATTAATTCAGCACTTCTTGGTGAAAACGAACTTACTTTTTTAGAATTAGTCAAGAATTTTCCCAATGATCATCTTAAAGGCATTGCGTATTATGACAATTCAAAACTTATTGCTTCAAAAGGCGATCTGATTATGGATTTAGATTCCCTTCCATATCCAGTGCGCAGCAAGGGCGCCTATTCCTTCGGTGAAATTAATATTTCCGGCAGTCGTGGATGTTATGGTGGCTGTACTTTCTGCTATATTAATCCATTCTATGGTAATAATAAACGTAAATGGCGGGGACGAAGTCCTGAGAATATTATCGAAGAAATCGATATGCTTATGGAAAAAACAGATATCCGCTATTTTTATTTCATGGATCCTAATTTCTATGGACCTGGTCGTTCAGGAAAAGAACGGATTTTAAAATTAGCTGCCTTATTGAAAAAGCGCAATATTACCTTTGGAATTGAGGCACGCACCAATGATATTGAAGAAGAAACCATCAAAGCCTTAGTGGATGCAGGTCTTCGAAACATTCTTATAGGTTTAGAAAGCGGGCGAAATGAAGCACTTAAACGGTTGAATAAATTAACCACAGTAGAGGATAATGAAAATGCCCTTCGCGTTCTGCGCAAATATAATATTGAACCAAATGTTGGCTTTATTATGTTTGAACCTGATTCCGATCTTTCTGATCTACAAATCAATTATGATTTTTTAAAACGCAATGATTTACTTAAAAAACTTGAAATTAGCGTTAATGTCCTTTATCACCATATGATTATTTTACAAGGAAGCCCATCTTATGGCATGCTTCAAGCCCAAGGGCGATTAAATATATCAAAGCATTCTACTTATGAAGCGGATACCGATTATATCAATCCTAACGTATCCCAACTCGCTTCAATGATGCGTGATATCACCAATCATATTTTTACTTATATGAAAGATACTTGGTCATTAAGTTTTAATGGCGATCCTGTTATTTTGGATAAATACCAACAAATCAATACATTACTTACGACTGCTTTTTACGATCTACTAAATCTAGAAAAAGAAAAAATTCTTTCCGTTGATACCCGCGATCATTTTGTCTTAAATTTCAATAAAAAAATTGACGCTATTATGAAATAATTTCTACTAAAAAAGCCAGATGATTTTATATCTGGCTCAGAGCGTTGACAAACCCCGTCCCGACTAATTGTTAATCTGTTGTATGCTGGCAATTCGGACAGGCTACCGCCTGTTCGCCNNCAATTATCGGGACTACTTTATATTTTTGTCTACAGTCAGAGCCGGATAGTATCATGTCTGGCTTTCTAATTCTTCATAACGATTTAATATTAATGCAAACAATAAATTTTCTTCTCGCATCGATTTTATTGTAACACCTAGGCATTCTTCCATTTTTTTTCGCCTAAAAATCACGGTGTTTTTATGAATAAATAATTTTTTTGCAACCAGATCATATTGAAAATTTGTCTCAATTAAACAACGCATTGTTTCCATTGCTTCTTTTGTTCCTTTTCCAAAATCATCTTTTATCTTTTCAATATAAGGTTCAATAACATTCGTAAAAACTTCTTTATTTAATGTCTGATACCATTCCCAAAAATAATTCCGATGTCCAAAAAAAAGCCTGTTTTCCCCAATATGTATTTGATGTTTATATATATTATATGCTTGATTGTAAGAAGTTCGATATCCTTCAATCCCAGAATAATAGCCTCCAATAAAACCAATCAAATCACTTTTACCTTTTTTAGAATTGTATATTGCCATAATTCCATCCATATAGTCATGAATACTTTTTTCAATTTCCCAAGGATTTGTATTTTTTATGGTCTTGAAAATTAAAATATAATCTTTCGTCATGACTGTTGATATATCCTGTTTGGCATGAAATGCTGAGGATTTTATCTCATTCAATAACTTCTCTAATCCTTTTTGATTCTGCGGATTCTGTTGATTCTGTTGATTCTGACTTATTTTATCTGTTACGATCACTGCTACACGCGGTTTTTCTAAGAGATATCCCATGCGTTCTCCCCACTCTTTTATCTCTTGATTATTCACTGTTTGTCTTTCACTTATGAGTGTGTTAATGAAAATATCTTTATCATTTCGATGGCTATAAAAACGATTCATCGATTCTTGTTGTTCAATAATAAGTTCTGCTGTCATTTTAACTAATTTACCAATATTCCGAACCTCTTCAAGGTTGCCAGTAATCCCAACCACACCAATTATTTTTCCTAATTTATCGACAATTGGCATATTTATTCCTGGCCGAACCCCTTGTAGTTGAAGCGCTTCCTCTTCTGAAACTTCACATGTTTGAAATAAACTAATCGCTTTCATAGCAGCCTCATGATACGTTCCAATACGTTCTAATGAACCGCTTCCTATGATAATTGCATTTTCATTCATAACATTAATATTATAACCTAGGCTTTTCATCACCTCATCGGCTATTTTCTGTGCTAATTTCCGTTCCAGCATTTGTTCCCCCAGCCATTTATTTTTACTTTAAAATCATTAATGTATTGAAAATATTTTTTGTCGTTTTCTCAAGGCTTTCTTTTGCATGATCCATATGCCATTTCAACTCTTTGCTATTATCATAGGTCGAAAAGGCTGCTGTTATTCCATGATCAAAAAGTACCTCATAACCTTCTTCTAATGCTCCTGAAATCACCACTACTGGTATTCCTTGCTTTTTACTTCGTTTACCTACACCAGAGATTACTTTTCCCATTGCAGTTTGTTGATCCGTTTTTCCTTCCCCAGTAATCACAAGATCTGCATTCTTTATTATCTCGTCAAAACCAAGGGTATCTAACACAATATCCAAACCTGATTTTAAACATCCGTTTAATAATGCCATAATTGGCAAAGCAATTCCTCCAGCTGCACCCATTCCCGAACAGTTAATTAATGCCTTTCCTGATAAATTTTCAAGTAAGGTTCCAAAATGAAAAAGTCCTTGATCCAAGTCTTTGATCATTTTTTTTGTCCCACCTTTTTGGGGCCCATAAATATAACTTGAACCATTCTTTCCGCATAATGGATTATTAACATCACAGGCAATATCAATGCTTGTTTTTAATACTAACGGATCAATTGAAGAACAATCAATTTCAGAAATACGGATGAGGTTTTCTCCAATAGGCTTTAATCTATTATGCTTTTCATCATAGAAAATAACACCTAACGCATTGGCTAGACCCATTCCCCCATCGTTTGTTGCACTTCCTCCAATCCCTAAAATTATTTTTTTGCAATTTTGATTCATAATTGCATCAATAATTAATTCACCTGTTCCAAAAGTAGTCGTGACCAAAGGATTTCTTTCTTGATTTTCGAGTAATGGTAATCCCGATGCCGCCGCCATTTCAATAATAGCCGTCCCATCATTTAAAACACCATAATCGGCTTCTATTTTTCTAAACAAAGGATCATTAACAAAACAAGTCACCCGTTTCCCTTCTTTTCTACTCAGTAACGCATTCACTAATCCTTCTCCACCATCCGAAATCGGCATTTTTATGATTTCAACACTGGAATCAATACTTTTGATTGATTTTTCAATAATCGTACAAACGTCCTCTGCCGATAATGATCCCTTGTAAGAATCAGGAGCAATAACAATTTTCATACTAGTCACTTCCATATCTTTCTATTTCTATTTCTTTTTCTTTAAAAAACAATAGCATGGGATTCAATTCCCATGCTAAATGTCTCAATGATCTACTCTCTTTTACAAATTATCTTTAGTCATTCAATAATTTTCTTTTCAAATGACAATCTTATTCATTATATTAGTTCTTTTCCATAAATTCTGTAATCACTGCATTGAATTTTTCAGGTTCTTCCCAAAATAACATATGCCCAGAATCTTCAAAGAATTCAGTTTGTGCCCCTGGAATCGTTTCGCCAACATAGGCACTCCCTTGCCAATCAAAAACTGCACTATTTCTTGCAACACATACTAATGTTTTAATATCAAGTTCAGGCAATAAATCCCGCCAATCTAAATTCGTATGATCTCGCATGATTTCAATACGCACATATGGTGGACATTTTGATATTTCATCCGCGATATATTTCACTACTTCGGGTGTTGGTTCATGATATAAGCAGCCATAAGCTAATCCTTCAGCAGCGCCTCTTGGATCACTTTCAATTGCACAACACGTTCGAATAAACATTTCAACATCATAACAACCGTTTTGACCCCACGCCCAATCAGGACCAGTATATTGAAGAGGTGCTTGTTCAACACAAATTAACTTACTCACACGATGTTTACCAAATAGCTCTAAGTAACTCCATAAAATCGCGACGCCCATTGACCAACCAAGGATAGTCACATCGTTAACATCGAGATGATCAAGCAATTCTTTTACATCCATTGCATAACGAGAAATACGATGGCTATGCATCACTTTTTCAGATTCGCCATGTCCTCTATAATCCATTAAAATTACTTGGAATTTTTCTGCTAATACATCACTGTTTTTATTGAAAAACTGAGTAGTACAGGTCCATCCTGGAATCATAAGTAAAGGTTTACCTTGACCTTTTACTTCATAATACAATTCAACCTGATCGTTTGTTTTAAATGTTGCCATTATCTTCCTCCTAAATACTTTATATTATTATTATATCTAATCTGCAATTGTTTTCAATAGCTTATATCCTAATTTATACTATAATTATTGTTGTATAATACAATGGAACCCATTTGAAATTCTTACACTTTTGAATTCTAAAACAATCCTATCGTCTAATTTCTAACATTTTTTCCTTTAATTCATTCTCAAGTTTTTGCAATTCTGCCTCAACCTCTATCCGTTTTTTGCGGCCGTCTTCTTGAATTTGCATCACTTCATCAAATGTTGTAATCAATGATTCATTTGAAAAACGCAATGTTTCAATATCCACAATTCCTCGTTCTGTTTCTTTTGCTGTCGCAATTGACTCCATTTTCAATGTTTCTGCATTTTTTCGTAATAATTCATTCGTCATATTTGTTACTTCTCGTTGCGCCTTTGCTGCTTCACCTGAATGGGCAACTCCAAGCGCCAAAACCATTTGACTTTTCCATAATGGGATTGTATTAACAATGGATGATTGAATTTTTTCTGCCATTAAAATATCATTTTGTTGCACTAATCGAATTTGTGGTGCCATTTGAATTGAAATCATACGTGTTAATTCTAAATCATGAATTTTTTTCTCAAACCGATTACACATAGCAGATAAGTCATTCACTGCTTGAGCATCTTCAGGCAATCCTGTTCTCTGGGATTGATTAATTAAATTGGGTAATTCGATTGATTCAACCTCTTTTAATTTCTTTTTACCTGCTAAAATATACATTGATAATTCTTTAAAATAGGTTTTATTTAAATCATATAATTTATCGAGCAATGCCACATCTTTTAATAATTGAATTTGATGTTTTTCTAATACCTCACATATTCGATTGATATTTGTTTCTGCCGAGGCATATTTCGTTTGCATCGCACTGATCTTATTTGAATTTTTTTTTAAAAAACCGAGAAAACCTTTCTCATCTTCTGTCACATCAAAATTTTTCAGTTCTAAAACCATAGCTCCTAATACTTTTCCGACTTCTCCTAAATCTTTGGTTCGAACATTATTTAAAGCGGTCTCTGAAAAATCTGCAATTTTCTTTTGAGCCCCTGCTCCAAATTGCATCACTAATCCTGAATTTTTTAAATCAATTTTTTTAGAAAATTCTTCTACCATCGTGCGTTCTTCTTGTGTTAAACGACTTTCATCAAAAACACTATTTTCAACAGGGTGTTTTTGGTAATCAAGAACTTCTTTTGTTATTACTTCTTCCTCAAAAGGATCAAAAGTTAAGGTTGGTATTGTTTCATTTATGGTATTTCCCATGGTTATTCTCCTTTTTATTAAACTCACTATTCGTCAAACCTTCTTGTGCAAGCATGGTATTTAAAACTGAAATATCGGATGAAACGTCAAATGCGGTATCTTCATAAAAACCATCATATAGATTCTCAAAAGCATTTTCAATGGTATCCAAGGTCTCTTCAATTTCTTTTTTTGTCGATTGTATGTTTTTTCCTTGAACTGATTCTTGATCTAATTCTTTATAAACCAATACAATTTTTAAAGTTGTTGGTAAATAATATCCTATAAATTTTCGAATTTCAGAAACTTCCTTAGGATTTTCCTCAATATACTCGAAAATTTTGGAAATCACTTTTTCTAAGCGTTCAAGTTTTTCTGTAATCAATTGATTTTGAATCTGATCATTTGCTTCTCGGATTTGTTTAATTGTATTATTTCCTTCTTTAATAACGTCGTATACAACTTTCAACTCAGGATATTTTTCATTTTTTAATGTCTGTTGCTGTATAATTTCTTCTTGTTCACTTTCAGCTTGTTTTTGAAGACGCTTACCTTCTAACATTTTTAAATGGGCTTCATGGACTTCATTATTAATAAATAAATAATTTTCTTTTTCATCTAATCGTCCCTCTTTAAAAAAACCAAGTCGTATCATTTTATTTAAATCTTTCACAACATATTTTTTACTTTTATCAACATATTCTGATAATTCAATAATTTCACAGAATTTCCGATCATTTAACCGGTCAACATATTGCTTAAATCGTTTGACACGTCCTCTTTTCTCCAGTCCTTTTCCTAACATAATCATATTAATTAAACCTATTGGAAATAACCCCGCAATTAATAAAATTAACTTACCAATTGAAAGGTTAAAATTAAATAGTAATAAAACCATCAAAAAAAAGATAAATGTTACTGCAATTCCAATATTACCAAATATAATTAACAAAATACCAGAAATACGCCCTTGTGGAAATTTTTCAATTAACACACGTTCTGGATTTTTTCGACAATAGTCGATCGTTTTTTTCGATTTTTTATTTTTTTTACTTGGTTCATTTCTGTTCTTGTGATCTTTTTCTTGTGATATGTCATCCTTTTTTTCCTGTTTCCAATGCTTTCGACTCTTTTCAACCTCATGCAATGCTTGATTCACTGTTCCTGTCACTTTCTGATTAAGTTCTTTGAGCTCAGTTGAATTCATTGCGTCTTGAATAACAGTTTTTATATCATTTCCAAAATTGAAATAATCTTTTTTTGTCATTATTTATCCTCCAAAATATAAAATAATTATATCTTATTTTCACTAAAAATTCAATTCACCCCCATTGCTCTCTTATAGATCTTTAAGGTTTAAGGTGAACTTCATCACATGATGGATCTCTTTTACTTATATCAATGATTGTGGTGTCAAAACTCAAATCACGCCATTTAGCCTACAATATATTGATTTTAAAACAAGATTTCAGTCAAGATGTTGTATGTAAATCCTATCAAAATTACTTTTGACACCCTAACCATCAATATAAATCTATTGTTTTCTAGTCAATCACGCATGTTCTCAACTGTTTTTCAACACTTATTCTTTATATACCCTGTAAAAAAATAGATAAGCGATTTCGTCAACGCATCACTTTTACTATTTATGTGTATTTTACACCCTCATCACTTTTTTCTTGCATAAAAAAAGAACCCTCAAACATTATCACAACAGAATTGTTTGATGAGTTCTTAGTTGATCACTAATGGATTACAAAAAAAAATATTTTAAATCACACGTTTTACACCGTTGCATACACAGCGGCAATTCTAAACTACATTGAGACAAAATCGCTTCATCTAATAAAATATCGCACACTTTCCCATCAGCAAAAACGGATCCTTCTTTTAGAACAATCACCCGATCACAAATATCGAGTGCCATATCCAAATCATGAGTTGCAATTATTTTTGTCATTTCAAGAGTTCCTAAAGCATTCATAATATTACGACGCGCTTTCGGATCAAGAAAAGAGGTCGGTTCATCAAATAAAATAATTGACGGATCCATTGAAAGCACTGACGCAATCGCAATCGTTCGCTTTTCTCCTCCTGATAATCGATGTGGCATCCGATCTGTTAAATGACTAATTCCTAAAAGCTCTAAGGCATCAGTCACTCTCTTTTCAACATCACTTTCTGATAATAATTCATTTCTCGGTCCAAAAGCAACATCATCGTATACTTTTGTCATAAATAATTGATCATCCGGATTTTGAAATACCATCCCAACTTTTCTTCGAATATCTTTTAAGGTCTTCTTTTCAACAGGCGTTTCGTCAACTTGAATCACGCCTTGACTAATATCTGAAATGCCAACTATCAACTTAAATAAACTTGATTTTCCTGCGCCATTCGCCCCAACTAGAGCAATGCTTTCACCCTTGTTAATATCTAAATTGATATCTCTAATCGCTTTATGACCATCAGGATATGCATAATTCAATCCTTCAATATGTAACATCATTTCTCCTTAATTAAATAAAATTACCAATAAATTGGCTCAAATTAAAAAATTTCATTAAACATAACACAATTACGGTACCTAACAAATAAATCCAATCCTGTTGTGTTAATGCCTTGGGCTTTGCATGAATATAGTCTCCATCATAACCACGACACTTCATTGCAAAATAAATATTTTCAGCACGATCAAAACTTTTTAATAATAATTGTCCGACAAAAATCCCCATATCTTTCATTTTAATCCCTTTTGATAATGGTGCTCGTAATATATAAGCTGTGTACATATTTGAAACCTGTTCAAGTAATACCGATATATATCGATAGGTTAACATAATCTGTACAACAATGATTTTTGGAACTTTAATGCGTAATAATTGATATGCAATTTGAGTCATCGGTGTCGTTGCAATAAGTATTAATACAGCCATTACCGTATAGACTGTCTTAATCATAATTGAGAAAAAGGAAATCACCCCATATGTAATTGGAATATTTCCAATCATAAGTGCTAAATTTTGATTAAAAATAATATTTGATAACCCTGCAAAAAAAGAAAATGGCAAGGCAACAATAAGCCGTTTTAATAATGGGTTATAAGGAATTTCAGCCAAGGCCATAAGAATAACAGGATAAAATAAAAAAACAACTAAACCTGTAATATTATAGGGGCTAAATGACACCACTAAAACAATATACAAGAAGGTTGTTATTAATTTTACCATTGGATGTAACCGATGAATGATAGTTTTGGCTTCAGCCATCTCTTCCAGAGAATGGATAGTATTCATAGAATCTGATATTGTCGACATTTTTTTTCCTTCCAAGCTTTAAAATTCAAAAATATTTTATTATCAATATTTCAGAGCGTCGACAAACCCCGTCCCGACTAATTGTTAACCTGTTGTATGCTGGCAATTCGTACAGGCTACCGCCTGTTCGCCGTATGCACAGGGTCTGACCCCTAGGTCACAACATGATGTAACAATTGTCGGGACTACTTTTTATCTTTGTCTACAGTCAGAAATATTTTACTAAAAATATTTTATTATCCCAGAGTATGGTTAAAATCCGTTTTATTGTTATTTTCAGATTCCATCCTTCAAGGCCATCCAGTTTTTTGTTTTAATATGTATCAAATGTTTTTTCATTTTTATTATACTTCATTCATTACAAAGCACTTAAAAATAACAATCCTTATTATTAAATGCCACTCTTTCCAACGAAATACTACCAACTATTCCTATGATTAAGCACTTTCTCATTTCTTTATTCTTGTATTATTCATGCGGATTTTTCATTCTTTTTTTTAATTGCATAAATCAAATATCCCGTTCCACCTGCAAGCAGCAAGGTAATCCCGCCACCTATTAATCCTGAGACACTTGTTCCAATCGCAGAGCCTTCATCTCCTGACGAATTAAAACCATAATCTGGCAAGAATGCAGTTTTTTCTTGAACGTCTGCTGAATTCTCATAAATACTGCCGTTTGCCTCAAGTTCTGTTGAACCAGTTACTTTTTGCATTGACCATTCTAATCCATCGGGATTAGATGATGCAAAAAGTGATAATCCTCCACCGACTATAATTGCAAATACAATTAATACCCCTGCGACTTTTTTTATCGAAGTTTTTGAATTTAATTTTTTATTAGTCGTTGACGATTCTAAAATTTCAGGACGCATTTTATAAATAAATACCAAAATGCCTGCTGTTACAATCCCTTCAATAATCCCTATTATTAAATGCACTGGTAACATCAAACCTAAAAACGTAGCAAATGGTAATTCTGTTATTCCTGAAGCAATGGTTTCAATCACAACTGAAAATGATCCTGCTAATAATGCGACAACCACTGAAATAATCGATGCTATTGTAATTCGTACTGGAGTCATTGCTTTTTTAACAATCGGTTTAAATACAAATGGATAAGCAAGCAAACACGCATAGAAGCCCATATTCCAAACATTAGCACCTAATGCTAACAATCCTCCATCTGCAAAAAACAATGCTTGAATCAATAGTACTGCTGTCAATGTTAAAAAGGCTGGAAAGGGTCCTAACATTGCTGCTAATAATATACCCCCACCAATATGTCCACTCGAACCCGTTCCTGGGATCGTAAAATTAATCATTTGTCCTGCAAAAATAACTGCACCCATTACACCCATTAACGGGATTTTCTTTTCATCTAAATCATCTTTACATTTATAAGCTGAATAAGCAATCGCACCTGCACTTGCTGCCAACATAATGCCGCCAACTGCTGGTGAAACCAAAGCATCTGCCATATGCATAACAAAACCTCCACGAAATAAAATTTAATACATTTATCAAAAAAAGCCACGAAGCGTATCTTTTGCTTCTGCAAAAGTAATACCTTCATGGCATCATTCATTTAAACTAAATTTTCATCGCTTATTGCTTATTTCCTTTTGTATATAGGCGTTATTATACGATGTAATTTTATCCCTGTCAAGCGAAACTTAATCGACTTTTCTTCTTGTGGACACTACTAACTTTTCTTTTATTCCTTATCTGCGTCTCTTCTTTATTGCTTTATTTTTATCATTTTTATTTTTAATTTTAATTTTTCTATATTTAATACGATTTTTTCTCATAAAATCCACATATAGTATTCTAAGCATCCCTACAATCAAGATAATTATTCCAATCGTAATATACCAATAAATCAATAAATAATCAAAAAAACCTCGAACAGCCATATTATTCATTGCATAAACTGGTTCGGCTTCCAAAATCAAATCTCCCTGGTACACTTCAACTTCACCAAGAAGATCATCTTGATGAATAGCTTTTAAGACTTCCGTCCCTGTTGATAACTCAATAACTAAATTTGGATCCCATTTTATCTTTATTGAATAATTTTCTTTTTCGCCATTCGGAATCAAACTAATTAAGGGTTGTTTCGTTTCTATGTCGAGTGATGATCCATCAAAAATATGATTATTTCCTATCTTTATACTGGTCAAGAAATTATCATCTCCTGTCCATTCTAAAAACTCATAGTCTTTTATAATGGTATTAATACTTTGGTTCACATCTTCAAAAATTGTATCTTTTTCAGATTTCATTACAACACCAATTACATTTTTGCCATTGCTTTCACCTTCAAAAATAAGACATTTTCCTGCTTCTTCTGTATATCCAGTTTTTCCACTGGTTGCATAAGAATTAAACAGGTCATTTTCACCCTCTAATTGATGCATCTCTTTATAATCATTTGGCAACTTATCAAAATTAGGATAGAGCATTAGATTGGTATTATACCATTGATGTGTTGCTAGATTCGTTTGCAAATCAAATATTTGTGTCCGTGTAATCTCACGAATAATATCATTACTAAATGCAACTTTCGCTAATTTCAACATATCTTCAGGCGTTGAATAATGATCATCATTGTGTAATCCATGGGTATTCGCAAAATGAGAATTAGTCATTTCCAATTCTTTTGCTTTTTCATTCATCACATCAATAAATACATCTTCAGCATCATCACTACTTAACGTATCATCCGCTGCTATTTTTCGACCAATCGATACCGCAATTGTTTTAGCCGCATCATTTCCTGATGGCAATAATAATCCATATATAAGATCCTTTAAAGTCATTGTTTCTTCTTCTTGAAGATCAGCAACACTACTATCACTTGCAATATAATTAATCTCATATCCGATTGTAACAATATCGGTTAAATTACCATTTTCAACTGCAACTAAGGCAGTCATTAGTTTTGTTGTGCTCGCAGGGTAAAATTTTTCATTTTCATTTTGTTGATAAAGTGTATCACCACTATTTACTTCATCAATGATTACGCCCTCATCTTCAGAAAAAGTTGGAAAACTTGCCCCAAAAACACTTGTTGTTAAAAAAACAAGGCTAATTATAATCAATAGTCCTATTTTTCTTTTCATATTGTCCTCCACTGTTTTCTACTTAATATAACGTGTTGTTTTGAATAACTCTTCATTTTGTTTAATCGCTTCTTCACTTCCAAGTACGCAAAAAACGTTTTTTTCAAGGACATCTTTTATGATGCAACTAAATGATTGTAATTCTTCAACGGTTGTATTTAAAATTTCATTCCGTTCTTTTTGAATATCGTCATGTGTTAGCCCACTAAAATATAAATTATCTGCAACATCGCCTTTTATTGAAGCACTTAAAGGAATATCCTTACTACTGATCGTTCCAATAATGTATTTTTCTAACTCTCTTTGTGATAAATTTAAATTCTTAACAAAATCAACTGCTCCAGCAAAGGCTTCTAATGTTTTTCTTAATTTTGGATCACGATAGGATCCAAAATACATCTCACCTGTTCGTCCAATACTAAAAAATCCACCATAGGCGCCACCTTGAACCCGAACTTTATTCCATAAATAATCCATCGATAAAATTGATTTTAATACTAATAAAGCACCGCTATACTCATATCCGAATTCTTTTATCGTATAACCTTGGGTAACATATTGAATTTTAGATGCTGTTAAAAAACCTTCATTTAATATTTCTGTATCAAATGAATAAGTTTTCCCCACTTTTTTTAGTGGCGATAATTGCTTAATCTGAGGTTCTAAATATTTCAGTGTTTCATCTTTAATCTCTTGCGATCCTGTGATACTAATCATTGGTTTTTTGGTGTTAAATACAGACTGAGCAATCTCATTTAATTTTTTTGATAATTCTTCGAATTTTTCTTCAAAATCAAGGTCTAAATCTGCAATAAAACGATAAAATTCAATCCCACCAAATTCTTCAAATAGGCGCGCTGATTGAGAATAATAGGATTGTAACCGATGAACCCCAACAACATGACCCGCTGTTAAAAACTGTGTTTCTTTGTGTGTTTTTATTTCACGAATCATATCGTGTATTAATCGTTTTTCATCAAACCGCGTATTTCTAAGAATGTCCGTCATCACATTAATCAATTGTGGTATGTTTTCTAAAACTGCTTTTCCTTTGATATAACAATATGATTGATAGTCATCAGTTTTATGAATACTATCATATGACTCAATACCAAACGATAATCCACCCGTATGAATCTCAATTTCTTGACTTAACCGATGATAATCCATTTGACTTGTACTCAATCCTCCAAGAATTTTGCACATTAACGATAGATATTTTAAATCCTCTTGTGGAATTAAATCATAATTAAAAAATAATTTCAAATATGAAATGTTTCCTGTGAATCCTGGATGGAATAATAGTGTCGTATCCTGTTTTTCTTCCACTTCTAATGGGTATGTCCGAGCCTCTTTGTTTATTTCATCTAACGATAACTTTGGTATTTTTTCTAAATCTTCTGGTTTATCTTCTGCATCTTGTCTTGCCATTAATGTACGTGTTTCATTCACTAACTTTTCTAATGCGTCTTTTGATAATGATGCTTTATACTCTGCTAATTTTTTTGCTATTTCTTGTTCTGTTTTTTCTTGAAGATTAGCATCTGGCGTAATTGATACAACCGATTGATGAGGATTATCAATAATCAATCGCTTTAATAATTTTTCGAAATAGCCATCTTTCCATTGCTCTTTCATCGTTTTAAAGACGCCTTGATATTTTAAATTTTCTAGCGGTTCTTTTCCATAAAGCCAATTATCCATCATATCTATTCCATAGATTAAACCACGAGGATATGCCCCAAATTCTGCCTCAATATGAGAAAATTCATGGGTATTAATACCTGCTTCAACACTTAACGGATCGAATCCCGTTTCCATAATTTTTTGAAGTACCTGGTCAATTGTTTCAATAAAAAGATCACGATACTTAACATCTGAATTCTTTAGTACAATTGAAAAATACGGTTGTTTTAATGAATTACTATAATGATAACTGACATCTTCTGCAATTTTTAATTCTAACAATGCTTCCTTTAATGGCGATGCATTATTATTAAGCAAAATATGTGATAAAACATCAAAAGCTAACGCATCTTCATAGGATAATGTTTCTCCTAAAACCACATTTAAGGCTAAAAACGATTTATTCTTTAAATCGTCCTCTTTTGAAATACCATACGTTCCTGTTAGATAATGTCGTTTATCAAATGGCTTTTGGGATTTTATCTCACTATCAATTTCTTCTTTTTCAAAATCCTTTAAGTACGCATCATTTATATATTTGAGATGTTCTCTTACATCACCATCCCCATACAAATAAATATAACTATTTGAAGGATGATAATATTTTTTATGAAACTCTACAAATTCTATTTCTGTTAAATTCGGAATATCCTCAGGATCCCCACCTGATTCAAATCGATAAGGGGATTCCGGATAAAGGGATTCAAAGATCTTATTCTGAAGGACTTCTTCTGGATTTGAAAACGCCCCTTTCATTTCATTATATACAACACCATTATAAATAATTGGATCCTCACTATTTTCAATATGATAATGCCAACCCTCTTGTTTAAACGTATATGAATTATTATAAATATCCGGATAAAATACCGCATCTAAATAAACATCCATTAAATTCATAAAATCTGTTGCATTGGTACTTGCTACTGGGTACATCGTTTTATCAGGATATGTCATTGCATTTAAAAAAGTATTTAAGGACCCCTTTGCTAATTCGATAAACGGCTCTTTTACAGGAAATTTTCTTGAGCCGCATAAAACAGAGTGCTCAAGAATATGTGGAACCCCTGTACTATCCGTTGATGGTGTTCTAAAACTAATTGAAAACACCTTATTATCATCATCTGCTGAAATATATAAACACTGTGCGCCTGTTTTTTCATGACTAAACACACGCGCATAACCATTCACTTCTTCGATAAATTCTTCTTTTTCTAAGATAAATCCTTCAATGTTTTCACCCAATTGAAAAAGATCCTTTTGTTGCTTTAAACTATTATTTTTCAAATATTTCTCCCTAGCTTTTTTATTTAATATTTTTTATTTTTTCTAAATATTTTTTTAATTTCATTTCATACCCTAAATCTGTTGGCTCATAAAAACACGACCCTACTAAATCATCTGGTAAATACTGTTGGTTAACATAATGATTCGGATAACTATGTGGATATTTATAACCCACACCTTTATTTAAATTCTTACTTCCAGTATAATGGCCATCTTGCAAATGACTTGGAACCTGACTATTCGATCCATGTTTTACTGCTAAAATTGCTTGATCAATTCCTTGATACGCGGCATTACTTTTAGGTGCGCAGGCTAGAAAAGTAACCGCCTGTGCCAAATTAATCCATGCTTCGGGCATGCCAATAAATTGTACCGCATCGGCTGCCGCCATTGCCACAAGTAGCGCCATTGGTTCAGCATTTCCAATATCTTCTGATGCTGAGACAACAATACGCCGTGCAATAAACTTCGGATCTTCTCCCGCTTCTATCATTTTTGCCATCCAATAGAGTGCTGCATCCGGATCTGATCCACGGATGCTTTTAATAAATGCAGAAATCGTATCGTAATGATTATCACCATTTTTATCATATTGAATCGCCCGCTGTTGAATACATTCTTGCGCTGTTTCTAAATTGATATGAATAAACCCATCTTTTGCCTTATCAACCGTTAGGATTCCTAACTCTAAAGCATTTAATCCTCGGCGAACATCACCATTTGCAACTTCCGCTAAATGATTAAGAGCATTTTCTGCAATCTTAATTTTCATCACACCATAGCCACGTTCTTTATCTTCGATGGCATTTTTTATCACTTCTGCTATTTCAATCACCGATAAATTTTTAAACTCAAAAATAGTTGAACGTGATAATAAAGGGGTATTGATTTCAAAATATGGGTTTTCTGTAGTTGCCCCAATCAATACGATCACACCTTTTTCAACACTGGGTAATAAAGCATCCTGTTGCGCTTTGTTAAATCGATGCATTTCATCAATAAATAAAATTGATTTCTTATTATAAACCCCTAAATTATTTTTTGCCTTTTCAATAATATCAGTAATTTCTTTTTTCCCAGACGTTACCGCATTTAATTCATAAAAAATAGAATCTGTTCGATTAGCAATAATTTTTGCTAAAGATGTCTTCCCTGTTCCAGAAGGACCATAAAATATAACCGATGATAATTTGTCAGCTTCAATTAAACGATACAGCAACTTTCCTTTTCCAATAATATGCTTTTGTCCAAAAAATTCAGCTAAGGTTCTTGGACGCATTCGTACTGCTAATGGTGCATTATCTTGAATTTGTCCTTCATAATTCATCGTAAAAAAATTTTCTTGCATAGTTTTCCTTTACTTATTATTCTCAATTACACGTATTTCAGACTCACTTAAACCAAAAAATTCATAGATCCAACTATCAATTTCTGACAAGAGATTCATTAATTCTTCAATCTTTTGATTTTTCTTTAATTCAATAATTTTACCATAGTATTCTTTAAATATGTTATTTTTTTCTTCATTAATATCCGGAACTCTCAATTTTAATAAGGTATTGGGATAATATTCGTAAAGCTTATCACCTAATTTTTTCCCATATGATTTAAAATAAAAATTATATAGCTTACTATTTAAAAGAACAACAATAAATTCTTCGGATAGATGATGATACAATCGTTCCTTAATGATTAATCCATAAATATCTGCACTAAAAAAACATTTATTCTCATCAATTGCAAAACGGTTTTTTGTTGCCTTATACGGAAAAATAATTTTTCGACCATTAAAAAGATCCGTATCACGCCCCCATTGGATCGCATGCCATGGCAATTTTCCATTTTTGCATTCACGTCTTTTTTCTAATTTTTCTTTATAGGTTAGTAAATGGTTCATTACCACGTCATCATTTTCGATATCCTTAATTGCATTAGTATACAATATTTTCTTTTGCGGCTCTTCAATAGAATAGACCCCAATATCTTTGTTCTTGATCCACGGTTTTAATTGTTCATCAACAAAGTCATTTAATGCTAAATTATCATTATTAAATATAAATGCTTTATCATTCCCGGTAATGATTCCTTGAAAACTTTGAACTACATTATCTAATGAAAATACTGCTTTATCTTCTATTTTTTTAATGATTTCTTTGGTGATTGGTGAATACAACCGCCATAAATCATCACTTAAAAAGCATTGCTCCACGGTATAGTCTTCCCAGTCTTTATCATTATTACGCTTTTTTTTATTCAACCCATTGATCACTTTTAAATCATTGACTGCTTTATGATTTTGAATACGATAACGCCGTACCTTTATCTTATGATTTTTATTGATATTTTCTTTTTTTTGTATTTTTATAATTCCTGGATCAACTCCAACTCCTGGAATAATGCGTATCCCATTAAAATCAATAATTTCCATTATTTCAAATTTCGTTTTTAAAAAATGACGTAATAATTTCCCATAATAGGCTTCTAAATAATAGCGCGAGGAAATATGAATCAATTTCCCGTTTTCTTTTAAAAGTTCCCATCCTCTATTTATAAAACAATAGGATAAATCCCCTTTATCTTGATAGACTTTAGGATAACGGGCTTTTAATGCTTTCATATAGTCTTTATTTATTTCCTTATGCCCAACATAGGGTGGATTTCCAATAATCCCATCGATACTTTCTTTTGCAATCAAATCTTCAACTAAAATATCACCACACTGTATCCCAAGAGGTTTTATATAGTCTGTCGCTTTTAAAATAAGCACTAATTGAGTCACTAAACACGCCATTGGATCACGATCAATTCCTAAAAGTGATTTTTCCAATAATAGTTGATGGATCTCTTTTTTTTCTAAGCCATTCTCTTCTTTTTCATAGCGCTTAAGCAGTTCATCATAGGCTGCACTAAGTAATGCACCACTACCACAAGCAGGATCTAATAAACAATAGTTCAATGGTAAATCACTTTTATCGTTCTCTGCAACTAATTTTTCCGCCATATAAGACGCTATTTTTTCAGGAGTATAAAAAATCCCTTGGCTTTTTTTGTGACTTAAATGAATACATTCTTCATAAAGTTGTCCAATAATCATTGGATTTTCCCCAACTAAACTGGGAGTTTCGTAAATAAATGTCGTAATCCATTCCCAAATATAATCTCCGATAATTAATGACTCATCTTTGTCGTTATCCCCTTCATAATCATCAATGACGCACCCTTGCCAAATACTTAAAATATTATCCAGTGTGAAATTAAGTTTGAGCTTTTTTTCATTGATCTCAAAATCGATCGCTTGATGATCAACTAAATATTTCAAAAAAATACACTTTACAAGAAAGTGTAACGTTTCGTTTGTATTATTTATATAGTAATACCCTTTAAAAAAAACTGCAATTTTTTCCGATAACTCGTGAGATTTCATCCCTACCTCTTTCTTTTAATCGTTAATATCTATTTATTATATCATTTTTCAGTGAAAAAGATAGGAATTGAACGAGATTGTCCATAATAAAAAACCCTACTTTCACAGACTTTTTGCGCTTAACTTTAATTATACTATTTACTTTTTAAGTTCTTGCTATTGAATTATCTAGCGGATGCCCATTTTTTTAACAAGCTTATTAAACGTCTACTCCCAATAGTTTTAACTGCTCATTTATTTCTTTTTCGAGCTGTGCAATTTCAATATTATCTTGTTCTAGCAGCTTATTGACTTCATCGAGATCAATTGGTGCTTCTTCTTCAAATGTATCCACGTACCGAGGAATATTTAAGTTGAAATCATTCTCCTTGATTTCTTCAATTGATGCAAGGTGGGCATATTTTTCAATATCTTTACGTTCTTTGAATGTTTCGATAATTTTATCAATATTTTCATTCGTCAAATTATTCTGATTCTTCGCTTTTTCAAAATCATTACTGGCATCGATAAATAGAATATCTTTGGTTTGACGATTTTTCTTAAAGACTAAAATTGTCGTCGGGATGCTGGTGCCATAAAACAAATTAGCAGGTAAACCAATAATCGTGTCAAGATAGTTCTTTTCAATCAACGTTTGACGAATTTTCCCTTCTGCAGCACCGCGAAATAAAACCCCATGCGGTAAGACAATCGCCATTGTTCCAGTACTATTAAGATGATAAAGACTGTGTAGGATAAACGCAAAATCAGCTTTAGAAGCAGGAGCTAATTTACCATATTCATTAAATCTGGGATCTTTTAATTTGCTTTCTGCATTATCCCATTTAGCCGAGTAAGGTGGATTTGCTACCACCGCATCAAAACTTCGAGGATGATCAATCCCTTTAGCATCAGGTCCATCTGGCCAATCATTTTCCAAAGTATCAGCATTATTTAAGGTCATATTATTAAAGGAAACACCATGCATCATTAAATTCATCCGAGCTAAGTTATAGGTTGTGGTATTTAATTCTTGCCCATAAAATTTAATTGAACCTGTTTTATTTCCACCAGGCAATTCTCCTCGTACTGTCAAAAGCAACGAACCTGATCCCATCGCTGCATCTAAAATAGTAAAGGTATCATTGGATTTGGCAAGACCATTAGTTACTAACTTAGCTAAAATTTTACTAACTTGGTGTGGTGTGTAAAATTCGCCCCCTTTTTTTCCAGCACTGGCTGCAAATTGGCCGATTAAATATTCGTAAATTTCTCCTAGAATATCTTTATTATCCTTGCCTTTATACTCAATATTATCAACCAATTTAACAATATTATTGAGCGCTTTTGCACGAGCCGTTGTTGAGTTCCCGAGGCGGGAATCTCCTAAATTAATATCATTAAATACGCCCCTAAAATCGGTTGCGGCTTCCTTATTTAATTCCGCATTTTTATTAAAGTGGTCAAAAATGGTTTGGTAATCGCTAGGAATTACCTGACTATTATCGATCTTATTGGTTAATGATATCCATGTATCTTCTGGAGCGATTGCATACCCTAGGCTTGATGAAATATCATCGAGGTAATCCCCTAACTCGTCACCTACCGCTTGTGCTTTATAGGCATCATTAATTGTTTCTCCCTTAGCAAGGTCAATAACATTATTTGATACCAAATAGTCTTCTTGATGTTCTGACAAATAGCGGTAGAATATAAAAGCCAGGATGTAGTTTTTGAATTCTCCAGCATCCATATTACCTCGAAGTTCGTTGGCCATCGCCCAGAGTTTGCTGGTAATTGTTTGTAAGTTATTATTTGACATTGTATTTTTCCTTTCGGTTTTTAATTTTAGTAATTTATTGCAATAGTACCCTGTGCTTAATATCGCGTGTTCTATAAAACAATTTTTATACTAGAATAACAACACTTTCTTATTCTGTTTGCCTATACGGTACAAAATTCGCGGTGGCAACAAATCCATTACAAGCTTGCTTGTAATTTGCGATTAGCGAGAGAGAGAGTCGCCTAGCAATTTCTTCTGGTTGTTTGTGAACGCAAGATACAAACAACACTTGTTCGAGATTCATGAATTTCGCAAGGTCTGATTAAGTTTAAACAAATAGTTGTTGCAACAAAGCTTTTTTTCGGTCTTTCAGGTGATTGAGTTTACGTTGGTGGAGAGTGGTAAGGTCGTCGAGTTTAGCAAAGAATGAACCAATTTTGGCTTTTTCCTCATTACATGGAATCATAAAAAGCGCATCTTTAATATCATTTGAGTTAATGGATTCGAATGTTGAGCCTGTGCTTACTTTGTTCCAAAAATTATTTTGTTTCATTTTACCTAGTACTTGGAAAATAAATTCATCACCTTTTATTCCAGCAACACCACGGCCTAAGACAACATCGTAGTCGGTTTTTCCAATATCACCGACAGGTGCTCGAACACTTAAAATTAAGTCACCTTTTTCCGCTTTTTTTGTCACCTGTGTAGTCCAAACACGGGGGAAAACTTGACCATTTTTCATATCGGCGTTACCTTGAACAAGTATGTGGTCATCGGAATTATCAGTATAATTTTTAGAATTCGGTGATTGACCCATTATGATTTGCACTGATTCCCCCAGTTTCCGCTGTTCCCACGTCCCAGTAAATTCAGAAAAGCGCAACTCCGGAAATTTCTCACCATCTTTAGGAAACATTTTTTGCAGCAAGCCTTTCTTTTGCTCTTGCAAGTGTTCTAGCTTGCGCTGTTGGAGAGTAATAAGGTCGTTGAGTTGTACAAAGAATAAGCCAATTTTGGCTTGTTCTTCAATATTAATTGGTATATTAAAATCTGTATTCGACACGAGTTTCCAATCTGAACGAGGCATTTTTGTGCCTGCTGAAAGGTTTGCAACCATTTGGAACTTATCACATTGGATTAGAAAATAAATGAATTTATTATCACTTTCTTTTGGACGTAAAACCCAAAAATCGCCCACTGCAATACCTGTATATTCAGGAAATAACCAATTTTTTAAATATGGTCGCAACTTGCCAAAAAGAATATCTTGTTTTTCAAATGCTATTCCTTTTTTCAAACTCTTTTTTAAAAAAATATCTTTATTAAGTTCTCCTCTACCAGAAATAATATCCTCATATTCGATACGGGGAATACCCTCTTGTTCACTAGCTAAAGTAATACGGGATACTATATCACTTAATTTCCACTCTTTCCACTCCTCAACGAATCCGGGGAACCTTAATTTTGGCACCCTTTTTTTTACTTCACTCATTTTGTCTCTCCTTGAATCTTGCTAATTTCTTTATCAAAATCAGAAACAATCTTTTGATATTGATTAAACTCTTTGTATTCACCAATTGCTTTCTGTTTAGCTGCATTATGTGAAATATGTCCGTGTCCTGTTAAAATTTCATAACGGTTAAATTTCAGGAATTCGTCAATACTTGTCGCAAAATCCTGCATCGATAGCAATGTTTCATCTTCAAGAAGCCGTTCCACATAGTCAAAATAGGCTGACACATTACGTTCTAAACTTCGAATATTCTTTTCCGATAAATAGTTTTTAGCAACAGTCACATCCGACTGTAAAATTCGACCATCTGGGGCTTTTTTCCAAGTCATCAGTCCCATATGTTTTTTATCTTGATTGGCACTGTCATAGATAATTTCAGTAGCTGTTTTTCCTGTGATGGCAAAATGAAATTTATTTTGAACAGTGGCATAGAAATTTTTGGTAGTCTCTGAATTTTTATCATAATCATAAGAAATTTCAGCAAACACATCGGTGATTTGTTGCCAAATTCTGCGCTCACTTGCTCTGATCGAGCGAACTGTTTCTAGTAATTCGCGGAAATAATCTTTTCCAAAAACTGTTTGGCCTTGCTTCATTCGTTCGGCATCAATCTTAAAACCTTTTATTATATAGTCTTTTAAAACATCGGTTGCCCAAATTCTAAATTTCGTAGCTTTTTGTGAATTAACACGATAGCCTACCGAAATTATCGCATCAAGATTGTAAAATTTTACGTCCTTTGTCTGCGTTTTCCCTTCAAGCGCGCCATGTTGAGTGGTTATTTCCAAAATGGAAACAACCACTTTTTCATCAAGTTCGCCAGACTCAAAAATATTCTTCAAATGTTTGCTAATCGCTGAAATCCCGACATCAAAAAGTTCTGCAATCGCTTTTTGTGTTGCCCAAATCGTTTCATCTTTCATTACAACTTCAATTTTCTCATCTGATTCATATAGTAAAAATTGTATTTCGTTCATTCTGTTCCCCTCTTAATTTTCTGTTGGTATGATGTTTTTTTCCATCGGATCCAGTTATTCGAAAATTTCGAATAACTGACTTTTCATCAAGTTCATGATCAGCAAAAATCTTTTTTATATGATAATTAATTGTTTGCGTTTCAACATCATACAGTAGTCCCATCATTTTTTTGCGATAGCCAAACATCTTCATCGGCGTAAATCGCATTGACATCACTTTCACCGGTTGCGGTAATAAATGTTAGATACTCAGCTGCGGAACTACGGATTATTTCATGTTTTTTTTCCATTTTATCCCCTTTTCTTAATTCTCTGCTAATTCGTCAGCTAATTGGTAAATCGCTTCTCGCAAACCATTCCGATATTTTATTTTTGATAAGGCTTGAACCTCTTTATCATGGGATAAGATTTTATAATCTCCACTCGCTTTCGCAATAATATCGCGAATATCCCCAGTATCATCTAAATCCTGTTGTCCGTGTCGATGGGAAGAAAATAAGTCGCGCATTTCGGCACTGGTAATAATATCGATAATCCCCCACTTGATTCTAAAATCTTGAAAATAACGATCAAGACTAACATTGTTGGCTGCTTGAATAACAGGATCACTCTCACTTAATTTAGCGGGATAAGACGCAACTGTATAGTGACCATTAAAGATTGCCTTTGCTGCATTGATAATTTTTGCTGCATAATTTCGATCATCTAAACCATTGGCAAATTGATCAATTTTTTCTTTGGTATCAACTGCTTCCTGGTGTTTTTTATTATGGACATGGTTGAGTAATTTTTCTAACAATTCGGTTAAATAATCATAATCTATTTTAACATCCTTGACGTGAGTCATTCTCAGTTCAATCTGATAAAACGGTATTTTCTTTTCTTTTGCTATGTGTTGTTTCAGTTCATTACTTAAAACCGTTGTTAGCATGATTTCCTGTTCTGATGTCATCCCTAGTGCTTTGATCAAATCGTCTGGCTGATCATAATCAAAGCCAACTGTTTCACCATCGATTGTTTGGGGATCATATTGTTTAAGCTTTGTCATATTAAGATTATATTGTCTGAGTAGGTCAAGCATTTTTTCTTTTTTCTTTTCACTTGGTGGCAAAGCTTGAAATTCGCTTGTCAGATCGTCTAGTTGCGCAACGACTTTTTTTGCTTCATCAAATACTATTTTAAATGGTTTTGCAATCACACCATCTTTTTCATTTCCTTTTTTACGTTCTTCTTCAGACAAATTGGCAGAATCTTTATTAGCATAAATAGCAAGCGCTTGATTCATCAGTTTTTCATTCTGGACTGGCCAACGATAATTAATAATCCGTCCCCAGGGTTTTTCTTGCATATTAGCAATGCGATTGGTTCTTGAATAGGCTTGAATCAATCCCGCATTTCTTAGTGTTCGATCCACATATAGGGTATTTAACTCTGGCGCATCAAAGCCCGTCAGTAGTTGATCGACCACAATAACAAGGTCTAAAAAGTTTTTATCAGTCGCTGTGCGATTTAATCGACTGGTAACATCCTGTGTATAACCCAAGACATCATCCATCCCAAAGCTTTTATCAAAGGTATTATTATAAACCTGAATTGCTTCGTATAATCCTTTGTTGGTTTCAAGTTGGGTTCCATTATTTGATGTATT
>LGOV01019792.1_pt2 | contig 29450 bp, 22 predicted proteins | sample 469881 | NCBI WGS metagenome assembly LGOV01 (sample SAMN03857199, study PRJNA290197) | marine sediment metagenome | biome: marine cold seep biome; feature: cold seep; material: marine sediment; isolation source: sample #5579, elevator 3A push core 41 containing 12 cm of sediment... ...
CGCTCGGCCAGGGCTAGCTTACCGTCATCAATATCGACAGCCGCCACGTTCAACCCCATCGCTTTGGCGTACTGCACCGCCATATGGCCCAGGCCACCAATGCCCGAAATCACCACCCACTGGCCGGGGCGGGTATCGGTCATCTTCAGGCCTTTATAAACCGTTACCCCAGCACACAGCACCGGGGCTATTTCAATAAAATCAAAGGCATCCGGCAACCTCCCCACATAGCCGGCATCCGCTAAGGTGTAGTCCGCGAACCCGCCGTTAACGCTGTAGCCGGTATTCTGCTGGGACTCGCACAGCGTCTCCCAACCGCCTAAACAGTGCTCACAGTAGCCGCAGGCCGAATAGAGCCAGGGCACACCGATACGATCGCCCTCTTTGACGTGGGAGACACCTTCGCCCACCGCCACGATATGACCAACCCCTTCGTGCCCTGGAATAAACGGCGGCGAGGGTTTGACCGGCCAATCGCCGTGAGCAGCGTGTAAATCGGTATGGCAAACACCAGAGGCCGCCACTTTCATCAATACTTCGCCCTGCTTGGGGCGAGGTACGTCAACTTCTTCTATGACCAACGGCTGGCCGAACTCACGAACGACCGCCGCGCGCATTGTGCTATCCATGATGCAACTCCTAATAGTTTACGATAGGCAGTTTAAGCACTGCTCTTATCGGTAAAGTCAGCGTCAGGGGGACTGACAATACCGCCCGGCTGATGCTGGGCGGTGTGGGCTAGCTATACATAGAAAAACGTGGCGGGTTAGAAGAAGCCCAGCGGATTGATATCGTAGCTGACCAGCAGGTTTTTGGTTTGCTGGTAGTGCTCAAGCGCCACCTTGTGAGTTTCACGGCCAACACCGGATTTTTTATAGCCACCGAAGGCCGCATGGGCGGGATACTGGTGGTAGCAGTTGGTCCATACGCGTCCGGCTTGAATGCCTCGACCCATACGGAAGGCAACGTTGATATCGCGGCTCCATACGCCTGCGCCCAAACCAAACTCGGTGTCGTTGGCAATCGCCAGCGCTTCTTCTTCATCCTTGAAGGTAGTGACTGCCACTACCGGGCCAAAGATTTCTTCCTGGAAGACGCGCATCTGGTTGTTACCCTTCAGCAGCGTGGGCTGAATGTAGTAACCGCTGTTGATGCTATCATCCATGGTCTCTTTATTACCGCCGGTGAGGAATTCAGCACCTTCATCCCGGGCGACATCCATGTAGGACATGATTTTATCGAACTGCTCTTGAGAGGCCTGGGCCCCTACCTGCACGTCGGTATCCAATGGATTACCGCGTTTGATGGTTTTAGTACGCTCGATGACCTTGGCCATGAACTCCTCGTACATGCTCTCTTGGATCAGCGCACGTGACGGGCAAGTGCACACTTCGCCTTGGTTAAAGAACGCCAGCACCAAGCCTTCGACTGCTTTATCAATAAAGGTCGGTTCAGCGTTCATGATGTCGGCAAAGTAGATGTTGGGGGATTTGCCGCCCAGCTCCACGGTAGAGGGAATGATGTTTTCCGCCGCGCATTTCAGGATATGCGAACCGACAGGCGTAGAGCCGGTAAAGGCGATCTTGGCAATACGCTTGCTGCTTGCCAACGCCTGCCCTGCTTCAGCGCCAAAGCCGTTGACGACATTTAGCACGCCAGGCGGCAGTAGATCACCAATCACTTCCATCACCTTCAGAATCGAGGCAGGCGTTTGCTCTGCAGGCTTCAAGACCACGCAGTTACCCGCCGCCAGTGCAGGTGCCAGCTTCCAGGCAGCCATTAGGATTGGGAAATTCCAGGGAATAATCTGCCCCACCACGCCCAGCGGCTCGTGGAAATGATAGGAGACGGTGTTGGCGTCGATATCTGCCGCGGTGCCTTCTTGCGAACGCAAGCAGCCCGCAAAGTAGCGGAAATGGTCAACGGCCAGCGGTATATCCGCATTGAGGGTTTCGCGTACGGCTTTACCGTTATCCCAGGTTTCAGCCACCGCGAGGACTTCAAGATTTTGCTCAATACGATCGGCGATTTTCAGCAGGATATTGCTGCGCTCTTGGGCGGATGTTTTCCCCCAGGCAGGTGCCGCTTTGTGGGCCGCATCCAGCGCTTTATCGATATCCTCTGCCGTTGAGCGGGGGATTTCGCAGAAGACGTGACCATTGACGGGGCTAATATTATCGAAGTATTGGCCTTTCACCGGGGCAACAAATTCGCCGCCGATATAGTTGCCATAGCGTTTTTCAAATGACACCACAGAACCGGTATCACCAGGGTTGGCGTAGATCATTGTATTGCTCCTGAGTATTATGATTATTAAAGATGCATTGACAGTGTTGTTCACTAAAGCAAATGGCGATATAGCCCGATGGCAGGATTAGCCCTCATCCCTTGGTAGGAGACGCCATGTATTCCCTGGTGGTGGCGGATGACCATCCGCTGTTCCGAGACGCGCTACAAACCGTGATTAGCGGGGGCTTGGCAGGCAGCCTGCTATTGGAAGCAGAGAGCCTTGCTGATGCAATAACGCTGATTGAAGCGCAAACAGAGTTAGATCTACTGCTGCTGGATTTAAGTCTTCCAGATGCGGAAGGCTTAGAGGGGCTGACAGCACTGCGGGAGGCATTTCCCTGGTTGCCGGTGGCGATTGTTTCTGCACATCAAGAGCGCCAGCTGGTACTCGATGCCATAACCCTCGGCGCGGTGGGCTATATTCCCAAATCCACACCTCGGGAAGCGCTGCTGGCGGCGTTAACGCAGATTCTTGAAGGCCAGCTCTACCTGCCGCCCGATATCATGCGTCGCCCAGCACCGCGCAGTTCTGCGGAGCCACCCATCGTAAATGCTGCATCGACCAGCGAGCGGTTGGCGCGTTTAACCGATAAGCAGCTAGAGGTATTGGCTTGCATGACGACAGGCATGTCGAACAAGCATATTGCCCGGGAGTTGTTGATTGCCGAGACGACCGTCAAAACCCATGTTTCGGCAATTCTGCGCAAGCTGAATGCCACGAGCCGGGTTCACGCCATTGTTATTGCCGGTGAGGAAGATCTAAGCTTTCACCGCGCCAACCGCACGCGTTAGGCTTTATTGAGCAGTGTGGCTAGCAGCATGCGCAGCCGGAGGGGCTTTAACGGTTTGAGCAGGCAGTACATGCCCGCTTCGCGGGTTGCGCGCTTAATCTCCGCCTCGTGATTGGCAGTAATCACCACCGCTGCCAAGCCTGGATAACGGCGCTGCTGTCGTGCGGCCAACTCAATGCCGGTTTCGCGGTGATCGCCCAAATGGTAATCCACCAGCAACACTGCCGGTCGCTCACCGTCGCTGGCGGCCTCCAACGCACTCACCGTGGCGGCGGCGCGCACTCGGCACCCCCAACTGCCCAGTAGCGCCTGCATACCTTCTATAATCGCCAGGTCATCATCAATCACCCAAATGACACAGCCGCTTAATGGATCCTCGGCAATGTCAGGCAACGGAGTGTAATGAGTGCGCGCCACTGCGGGGGGCGCGACCGTCGCGTAAGGCACGGTGATCGAAAATAGTGCACCCGCACCAGGGCGAGAAGCGAGCAAGATCGGTTGTCCCAGCATAGCGCTGATCCGGTCAACGATGGCTAGACCTAACCCCAAACCGCGGCTGTGAGCGCTATTGGACTGATTAGCGCGGCGAAACTCCAGAAAGATCGCTTCCCGCTGCTGCTCAGGGATCCCAGGGCCGGTATCGCCCACCATAATTTCCAGGCCATCTCGTCTCCGCCGACAGCCCAGCAGTACGCGCCCCTGCTCGGTATAGCGCACCGCGTTGCTTAAGAAGTTGCGGATCACTCGCGCCAGCAACGCTAGATCCGACTCGACCACCGCACTAGAAGGCACGTAGTGCAGTGTCAGCCCCCGCACCCCGGCCACTTGGCGATACTCCTCTGCCAGCGCATCTAGCAGCGTGCTCACCGCGAAAGGCGCTTTATCGGCGTGGAGTACGCCTGCGTCCAAACGTGAGATATCCACTAGCGTTCCTATCAAGCCTTCAACATCTTTCAGCGAGCGGCCAATATGGCCGACCAGGGCTTGTGAGGTATCAGGAAGCGAGTGGGTTTCTAACGCACTGGCAAACAGCCGGGCGGCATTGAGTGGCTGAAGCAAATCGTGACTGACCGCCGCCAGAAATTTCGTTTTGGAGAGGTTAGCGGCTTCGGCTTCGGCTTTCGCGGCCAGTAGGCGCGTATTGACCTGGCTCAGTTCGTCTAAGGTGCGGTGCAGCGCATCAGTGCGCTCTCGCACCTGTTCGGCAAGTAACACTGAGCGCTCAAACGCGGCATAGGGCGCGGGGTCGGCGCCGCCCCCCGTTTCCACCCGCTCCATCAGCGCGTGGCAAACTTTACGCAGGCGACGGTTCTCTTCCCGCAACGCCTCAGCGCTCGCCGCATCATTGCTATTGGACGCTTCAGTGCGATGAGTTGCGTCAGTGTTTGTGGTTAGCTGGAAGAGATCCAAACGCCACCCCCGTAAACGTTTGATTCACATGCATACCATGATGCTGTTCACCGTACGTATTGAACCCCACTACACCTGCCTGGCGCAGCAACTGCGATGCCTGATCCAGCTGTTGTAACGCCTCGAGCTCCATTCTACGTAGAAAACAGTCGCAGCCAATAATCATGCTCGGCGCGCCTAGGCGGGCACCTACTCCAGCAAGCATCACGCTGAGATTATCCAATAGCGGCGTGGGCTGCATGGCGGTCAGTACAATGCCGTTTTCCACCGCGCAGTAAAAGCTCAAACTACTGTCGCTATTAACACGCTGAATAGAGCGCACGTAGTGCTGTCCGCCGATACGTACGGCCAATGGATGACGGGCAAAAATGCCAGCGTTGAGCTGTGCAGGTGAACTACCTACCAGTTCGGCGTATACCTGGGCGGCGGGCAACCCGTTGAGTTCTATCACCCGCCGCTGTTCGCGGTCAGCCTCGGTCACTACGAGTTTGTGGGCCAATGGCATTAAGTGGTGGGTTGAAAACACTTCAAAAGGCAGCCGGGTGTTGATCATTACCACCACTGCTGCACGGGTATAAAAGCGCCCAGCGGTATATACATGGGTATGGCTAAGGTGATTGTCGTCACCCGCCGAGCCGCCGAAACTGGGGATGCGGCCTAGGGCGGCATCTAAGGTAGCGAGCACCTGCTCTTCACGGCTGGATAAGCCATCCAATAGGGTCAGCGCAAAGCTGTGTTCATTAATCGGCGCGATGGTTTGTTGGCGGCACTGCTCCAACAGCGTATCGACCAGCGGTTGAGCGTTGGCTAGTTCAAAATGCTCCAGGTCATCGATCAGCGCCGTTTCAATGGCAAACAGTCGGCGATCAAACCCAATCGCCACGATAGAACCGCGGTCATAGCCTCCCGGGGTTATTTCCCCAGCCGTCGTACAGCCACTTAGCGGCGTGGTGGGAAAACTACTTTCCAGCGCGTCTGCCAGGGCGGCTAAATCATACTCCGCGCTGCAGAAGAACAGCACGAACCCCAAGTGCTCGTGCCGTAAAGCGTCGGCTAACTCCGCCGCTGCCTGGCAAGCATTAGCCTGCTGACTGGCCGCAGTAAGAATGCCCTGCTCAACCTGATAAGTGGTCACGGCACCACCTCTCTAGTGCGGCATATGTATGCGCCGCTGCAAGCCTTAACGCGCAGAACGCATCATCAAGCTGCTTGGATGTCGCATGTTGCGTTTCAGCTAATTTTTCAAGCTGCTGCGCCAATTCGGCAAGCTGGTCGGCCCCCATACTCAATGACTCGCCGCGCAGTTGGTGGGCAAGCCGCACAACCTGCTGTGTCTGCTCTGACGTTAGGGGAGTAGCGGCCAAACACGCAGCCAACTGAGCGGAGTAATCGCTTACTTGCTGATGATATAGCATGATCAGCTGTGTCACGCTCGCCTCCCCTAGCGTCGTTTTCAGCATGCCAAGGGTATCGCTGTTAAGGAGTGATTGCTGCTTGGTTAACGGAGGAGAAACCGCTAATGCCTGTAAAGGCGTTGCGTCTGGGGTCGCAAAAAGTTGTAACGCCAACACGTTACTTAACGCCGACAGTGACAGTGGCTTTGTGATGTAATCATCCATACCCGCCGCCAGGCAGCGTTTACGGTCATCTTCAGCACCTCCAGCCGTCATGGCAACAATCGGCACACTGGCCAGCCAGCCACCCTGTTCCCGCAAACGCTGGGTGACCGTCAGGCCATCCATATCGGGCAGTTGAATATCCATAAAGATCAAATGCACCTGTTGGGATTCAGCCATGGCCAAGGCATCATGGCCGTTCTCGGCCCAGACGACATCGCAACCTAAGCGCACCAACAAGCCCATCGCGACTTTGCGATTAACGGCATTATCCTCTACCAGCAGCAGTGTTGTGCCGGTAAAGTCCCGTTTGGGGGATGGGGGCAGCGTTCTGGATACGGGGTCAGCGGCGATCAAGGGCAACTCACACCAGAAAGTGCTACCTTGGCCTAATTGGCTTTTTACCCCTAATCGCCCCTGCATGGCTTCGCTTAACCGTTTGCAAATTGCCAGCCCTAGCCCGGTGCCACCAAATCGACGTGCCACCGATTCATCTGCCTGCTGGAAAGGCTCAAATAGACGCTGCTGTTGCTGTTCGCTTAGACCACAGCCCGTATCACAGACCTCAAACAGTAACTGCTCCACCGTCGAAGAGACTCGTACGCTGACATCACCGTGATCGGTGAATTTGATCGCATTGGCAATAAGATTAAGCAGGATTTGCCTCAGCCGACCTGCATCGACAAGCACCCAGGTAGGCACCAGTGCATCGACATTGACCGATAGCGTTAACCCTTTCATTTTTGCTCGGGGCGCAAATAGCACGACAACACTATCGATCAGCGGCTTGAGTTCCGTAGGCGATGTTTCAAGGGTTAAGTGCCCTGCTTCGATTTTTGAGAAATCGAGAATTTCATTGATCATCGCCAGCAATTGGTTGGCGCTGTCATGGATCGTATGAGCGTAATCTTCTACCTGAGCGGGGCTTGCGGATTCGCGCAGCAGCTCACTCATGCCAATAACACCGTTCAGCGGCGTGCGAATTTCATGGCTGACCATGGCTAAAAAGTCTGACTTTGCCTGATTCGCCGCCTGAGCCTGTTTGGCGGTGACTTCCAGCTGCCGGCCAAGCTGTTCCTGACTCCGCCTTATCGCCGCACTCTCACGCATTTCACGCACCAAAAAAGCAATCACCAGAAACGCCGCTAAGCTCATGCCAATAATCAGGCTCATCAGCAACTTGTAAAGCAGACTGAGCTGGGCACGCTCCTCCGTCGCCGATTCGGCTAAATAGCCGTTAATAGCAATAACCAGGCGTTCAGTCAGTTGCGTTAGTGCCTGGAGTTCATCTTCCAGCGCTGCTATCGGCAGTTGATCAAACACGCCGTAGGGTTCGAATATGATGTCCAGCACATCAAGCTGCTGCTGAATTTCTTCCAGTAGCTCACGGGCGGTATCGATCTGCTGCAGCAAGTTGCTGACTTCGCCGTCGTTAAGCAGCGTTATACGGCTATAAAGTAGCTCAAAGCGAAGATTTAGCTCCTCATGAGCGGTCGGAGTTATCGGCTCACGGGTTGCTGCCAATAAATGATTAAGTAGCTGTACCGCATCACGATCCAGTTTATAGACAACCCAGGCGGTATCTTCCCGCAGGCTTTGGGTTAGATTTTCCTGCCGCCAAGCGGCCAAGGTAGCGACGACCAACGCCGCAGCGAACAGTAACACCGCGACAATGGCAACGAGCTTAAAACGGCGAGGATAACGCAGTAGGTTGGAAGCCTGCGCACCAGGAGCGCTAGAGAACATTAATATGCATAACCTGCCATACCGCTCTAAAGCGGATTTTTTCGCTTAACAGCGCTTCATCTTGATCAAAGGGGTAGAGCACCCACAAAGGGCCATATTCGCGAATCGGAATCGCCTCACCGTTTTTTTCGATGGCTAAAATGACATCGTGAGCAATAAAATCACTGACCGGTATTTCGGCTTCGTAACCGTTCAGCGCGGAAACGTGAACCGCATCACCGTCGGAGCTTAATAGCGCCAAAAGATCACGCATTAAAGGGCCACTATAGTGGCTGCTGCCCTCTGTCCACGGCGTGCTGGTATCAAATTCATACTGTGGTAAAGCCGCTAACATGGCCCTGTCAAACTGCGCTTCACTCCCTACGTTGGTAAGATCAATGTTACCGCTGACGGTCAAAATAACGGGCCCGTTAGGCACGTCTAGTTCATCGACTGAATCAGCAAGCCCCGCCAGGGGAGTGCTGAACATCAGCACGGCCCACCCCATTAACCACGCTTTCACAGTAAACACCTCACGCAAGGTTGCCCGCTGGTTATAGCTCCCAGGAACAATAAAAGAAGACAGCGTAAAGATTACGCCATCTCCTTAAGCAGGTCAGGGCAAATACTGTTTTTTTCGTCACTGAAGCGTTATTTACTGTTCACACCTGGGTTACGATTTGATTTTCTCGAAGGGTTCAAAGCGCACCAAATCTTCGTAGGCGTGCCAACTGGCATGTCCTAGCACGGGCAAAATAAGCGCGAGCCCAATATAAAACGTCATCACCCCAACCAGAACGCACAGGGTAAGAATCACCGCCCATAACAGCATCACGCGAAAATTACGCGCGACACAGCGTACGCTAGCTTCTATCCCTTCCATAAAGGTTAGGTCTTGATCCATCAAGGTGGGAATCGCTACAACGCTGATGGCGAAGGCGCCAAAGGCTAAAATTCCACCTGCGACGGTGCCCACTGCCAGCATACCCAAGCCTTCTGAGGTGGTCAGCAGCGCAGTATAGAGCGACGCGGGGCTAGGCACTTCAAAACCGAAAAAGAGTGCGAACAGCAGCGTGGCCAAACGGATCCAAGCGAGGAAGAAGATCATCATCATGACGCCCATCATCGCCAGTTGGCCAGCATGGGGCTTCCAGCTTCCAAACGCATCACCTAGGTTAGGTACTTGTCCACGCTCCAACGCTCGGCTGATACCATAAGAGCCTACTGCCACCAGCGGGCCAATAAACATAAACCCGGCAATCATGGGCAACAGCCAGTACCAGTAGCCCATGGTGAAGGCGCCAAGAGTAATGGCAATACTCAAACCCACCCAAAACATGCCATAAGAGAGGCTCACTACCGTCGCCCGGCGGAAATCCTCTACGCCAGCAGCCAACCACGCCCTGGGTCGATCCAATCCCACCTTGTTAATAGTGATTTTAACGCTGGGTTGATCCGAATGGTGGTTTGTTTTTGTTGTAGCCGCATTCATGGCATCACTCCTGTTGTTCCTGATATAGACCCTGAATTCAGGATTTACCTCTAAGGCATCAACACTCATTACCCGTTGACGGTATTAACACTAAATAATGGCTTAACATTCTTTGTTAATACACTCTTAATGTAGCTGACCAACGCTCTTTGGGGGCTACGCTTTGAGATGCGCGTACAAAAAATCCACGAAATAGCTGCGAATCGCCAATTAAATTGCTGCGTTAGTAAAAACCGATATAGTCAAGACTCGCGACGGGCACCTATAAAAAAACTCCGAGCAACTGCCCGGAGTTTTGGTTTTCCTTACGTGACGCTCTGAATGTCTAGCGCACAATCATTACCGACATTTTGGCATGGTGCACAACGTGCTCTGCATTGGGGCCGAGCACATAATCGACAAACTTACGCTTATTGTGGGAGGCCATGACTATTAGATCGACGTCCAGTTTCTTACCGGCTTTGATAATGGCCTCCCAAGGTGAGCCATCCACAATGACGCTTTGTACCTGAATGTCGTCGGGCACATTCGTCTTGATAAAGTCATGAAGCGCATCGGTGATCGCTGCATGCGCTTTCTTGGTGAAATCCTTGGGGAAGTAGGAGCCCACCATGGGCATACGATAGTCCGGCAGTACCGTCACCACATGAAGCGAGGCGCCAAAAGTTCGACATAGCGTCAGGGCTGTGGGCAGCGCCTTTGACCAGGAAGACTCCTCGTTCAAATCCACCGGCAACATGATCTTGCTGTACATGACACTCTCCTTCATGCGGTGGCGGCAGCTTGCATGTTATCGCGACGCCGACGCTGCATCAATACGATCAGCCCAAAGACCAAGAAGGCAGGAATCCACATTAGCTCCTTAGTCCAGCGGTCGACGGGGGCCAGAACCTCGATGATTTCTTGATCGAAGTCGAAACCGAGCTCTGCCGCTTGGCTGCCGTAGGTCACCATATCAACGGTGGCCGTACCACCCTCAATAAATAGCTCCATGCCCAGGTTATCGAGTCGCTCCTGACCTGTTTCGCCTTCAGGTACCGGTAATGTCATGTAAGTGGTCATGGGATCGCCATAATCATCAAGACCCGCAATCTGCAAGCGCAAAGTGGAGTCTTCGTCCACATCACCCAGCGCTTCGACGAATTGCGCGGGCGGGATGGATTCATAGGGATCATGAATCATGTCCATCCAGAAACCGGGCCGGAACAGCGTGAACGCAATCAGCAGCAGTACGATAGACTCATACCAGCGGTTGCGCGTAATCATAAAGCCCTGGGTCGCGGCGGCGAAGATCAACATGGCGATGGTCGACACCACAAAGATCAGCACTCCCTGAAGGAAGGTCACATCGATGAGTAGCAGATCGGTATTGAAGATAAACAGAAACGGCAGCGCCGCGGTACGAAGGCTGTAATAGAACGCCTGGAAACCGGTTCGAATGGGATCGCCGCCGGAGACTGCCGCCGCCGCAAAGGAGGCAAGCCCCACCGGCGGGGTAACGTCGGCCATGATGCCGAAGTAAAACACGAATAGGTGTACCGCAATCAAGGGTACCAGCAGGCCATTTTCAGCGCCCAGGTTGACGATGACCGGTGCCAGTAGTGCCGATACGACGATGTAGTTTGCTGTCGTAGGCAGCCCCATGCCGAGGATCAAGCTAAGCACAGCGGTAAGCAGCAAGATGAGCATCAAGTTGCCCATGGCCAGTGTTTCCACCACTTCGGCAAGCACCAGACCCACCCCGGTCTGGGAGACGGCACCGACGATGATACCGGCGGTAGCCGTGGCAATGCCGATGCCGATCATGTTGCGGGCACCAGTGACCAGGCCACTCCACAGATCCATCGCACCTTCACGCAGATCTGCCCTCATATCGCTGCGTCCGCGAAAAATCGATGTGATGGGGCGCTGGGTAATAATGATAAAAATCATGAAAACGGTGGCCCAGAAAGCCGACAGTCCTGGCGATAAACGTTCCACCATCAGACACCACACCAGCACAATAACCGGCAAGATGTACTGCAAGCCAACCAACACCGTCGGTTTGGTCTGGGGCAGTGTAAAGATCGGTTGGTTAGGGTCATCGAGCTCGAGCTCTGGGTAACCGGCCGCCAGTTTGAGTAGGGCGATATAAATGACCGTAAGTCCAACGGCTACCACCCAGGGGGTCGCATCCCCCAGTACCGGCTTGAGCCAGCCAAGGCCGTAATAAACAGCCAGAGCGGTGCCCATCATCAGTAGCAAACCACCGAGAAAGCCAATCACTTTATTGACCAGCGGCTTAGGTGGGTTACTGCTTTGCAGCCCCTTCATGTTGGCCTTGAGGGCCTCAAGGTGAACGATGTAGACCAGCGCAATATAGGAGATCAGCGCGGGAAGGAAAGCATGCTTAATTACCTCGACATAAGAGATGCCCACATACTCGACCATCAAAAAAGCAGCCGCCCCCATCACCGGAGGCATAATCTGCCCATTGACCGATGACGCCACTTCGACAGCGCCCGCCTTTTCCGCGGAAAATCCAACACGTTTCATCATCGGCACCGTGAAGGTACCAGTAGTTACTACATTGGCAATCGAGGAGCCGGAAATCAGACCGGTCATGGCCGAAGCCACCACGGCAGCTTTCGCTGGTCCGCCGCGATAGTGACCCAGTAGTGAGAACGCCACCTTGATAAAGTAATTGCCAGCACCCGCCTTATCGAGCAGGGCACCGAATAACACAAACAGAAACACGAAGCTGGTTGATACCCCCAGAGCGATACCGAAGACCCCCTGAGTCGTCAACCATTGGTGATTAATCAAGCCAAAGAGGCTCACCCCACCATGGGAAAGAATACCCGGCATCCAAGGGCCAGCCAGGCTATAGAGAAGAAAAACCGACGCTACAATCATTAACGGCGGGCCTAGCGCTCGGCGCGTCGCCTCGAGCAGCAGCAGTATCCCGGCTATACCAATAATAACGTCCTGCAGTATCGGGGCACCGGGGCGTTGGGATAACTGCTCGTAAAACATAAACATGTAAGCGCCACAGAAGGCTGCCGCCGCTGCAAGCACCCAATCCTGAATCGGCACACGGTCGCGCGGGGAGCGCTTAAGCGCCGGATAGGCCATATAAGCCAAAAAAAGCGCAAAGGCCAAGTGAATAGAACGCGCCTCAGTGGCACTAAATACACCAAACCCAAGGACGAAGGGCACTGGCGAAGCGATCCACAATTGAAAAAGAGACCACGCTGCCGCAATGCTTACCAAAAGCTTCCCGGGCATGCCGGCTGGCTTGCGGGCTCCCGTGTCGCTGGAGGCGACCATATCCTCCAAGTCTACTCCGGCTCCCGAAGGCCTGTTCTTATCGTCTGTCATCTGCCTGCCCCGCTCCGAGTCGATTGACGCATCATTGCCATATCGAAATGCCCTATCAACATTTTAAACGCCCTATCAACATTCTAAACCAAAATGCGCGGCACCCTGAGGTAACCGCGCATTTCTTACTAAGGTAGTATCACCTTAGGCTTCTGGTTTACTCAATCCAGCCTTGTTCACGGTAGTAACGCGCTGCCCCGTCGTGCAACGGCGCGGAAAGCCCTTCACTCACCATCTCTTCTGGATCAAGATTCTCGAAGGCCGGATGCAGACGCTTGAAACGATCGAAGTTGTCAAAAACCGCCTTGACGGTCTGATAGATCACTTCTTCGTCAGCCTCAGCGGTGGTGACAAAGGTCGCTGCCACGCCGAAAGTTTCGACATCTTCATCATTGCCGCGATACAGGCCACCCGGAATTACCGATGCGGAGTAGTAAGGATATTCATCGACGATGCCTTGAATGTCTTCGTCGTTCAACGGAATCAGACTAGCATCAACGGTCGTGGTAGCTTCCTGAATGGAACCATTGGGGTGGCCAACCACGTATACCATGGCATCGACGTTATTATCAGCGAGTGCCGCCGCTTGCTCGGCAGCATCAAGCTGAGATGCCAGCGAGAAGGTATCTTCAGTCCAGCCCTTGGCTTCCATCACCACTTCCATGGTATTGCGCTGGCCCGAACCTGGATTACCAATATTGACACGCTTACCTTCCAAATCATCGAGCGTCTCGATGCCAGAGTCAGCCCGCGCAAGCAGCGTCAACGGTTCACCGTGGACACGGAACACCGCACGCAGCTCTTCGTAGGGCTCGCCTTCGAAGTTCCCAGTGCCATTGTAGGCTTGATACTGAACATCGGATTGAGCGACACCCATGTCCAATTCGCCAGACTTAATGCCATTGATATTGGCAACAGAGCCCCCGGTAGAAGGTGCATTACACTTAATATCGGTGTCTTCGAGACGATTAACCAAACGACAGATCGACTGACCCACGACGTAGTAAACGCCGGTTTGGCCACCGGTGCCAATGGTGATGAATTGCTCGTCATCCTGTGCCATTGCCGGTGAGGCGAAAGCAGCGGCGGCAAGTAGCGCACTGGAGAAGGCAGTAGTGGAAAATACATGGCGTTTCATGAACACACCTCTTTGTATTGATGTTGTGAGCGTATTTGATATTACGAGCATCGCACGCTTTGGTCTCACCTGTTGAACCGTTCCCTCAGGTGCCCTTGTTCCAAAACGTTTTCAAGACATTCTATTTTCAAGACAAACGGTTACAGGCGACTCATAGCTGCCTGCTAGCACTACTTTAGCGAAAAAAACCTAATTAGCGAAATGTAATACGCTAATTAATGCATTTCGCTGACGTCTAATACTCAGTGTAGCGGTCTTCATCGTTTAGGGAACGTTAACTGCTATACCGCCTTTGCATAGGGTAAGCCAAATTAGTCAACGTTATAGCCCAAAACGCGCGGCAGCCAAAGCGCGATAGCAGGGAAGATAGCCACCAGCGCTAGTGCGCAGCCCATGGCAACGACAAACAGCAGCGCCCATCCTAGGGTCTGTTCCAAGCGAATTTTGGCCACTTCGGTGGTTACCATCAGGTTCACCGCCACCGGCGGGGTAAACTGACCAATGGCGATATTCATCGCCAACAGAATTCCAAACCACACTGGGTTCCACTCAAAATGCTGCATCACGGGGATCAAGATCGGCATCATGATCAAATAAATCGAGATCGCATCCAACAGCATTCCTGCCACCAGCACCGCCAGCATCACCAGAATTAGCAGCAACACGCCGTTATCGGTCAGGCTAATAATCCATTCCGCTAAGTGGCGGAAGGTGCCCAGCATGGTGCCTGCCCAGGCAAAAATACCCGCCAGGGCGATAATCAGCATCACCACGCCGGAGATAATCGCCGCCTCACCCAATAGCTCCCATAAATCGCGCAGCGACAGCTCGCGGGTTAGAAACAAACCGACAATAGCCCCATAGGCAACGGCTACCACGGCCGCTTCGGTGGGTGTAAATAGCCCTGACCGCAAACCACCCAATATCAGCACCGGGGCAAACAGCGCCGGTATCGCCTGTTTAAAGGTGGTGCGTACACTTAGCCGTTCAGCGCCCTCGATTGGTGTGCCACCCTCCCAACCGTAGCGTTTGGAAACGAGCATAGCGGGCACCAGTAGCGCCAGCCCCGCCAGAATACCGGGAAATAAACCTGCTGCGAAAAGTGCGCGTAAATCGACGCCCGGCACCACGATCGAGTAAAGAATCAGCGCCACTGAGGGAGGAATGAGAATCGCCGTCGAGGCAGAGGCGGCAATCAGCGTGGCCGAAAACGGCTTGGGGTAGCCCGCTTTGGTCATACTCGGCAGCATCACCATCGCCACCGCCGCGGCATCAGCAGGGCCTGAGCCGCTCATTCCGCCCATAATCATACACACCAGCACCGCCACCAAGGCCAAGCCACCGTGACGCGGGCCAATCAAAGCCTGAGCAAAACGCACTAAACGCAGCGCTACGCCGGAACGCTCAAAAATAAGCCCGGTTAAGATAAACAGAGGAATCGCAATCAGAGGGTACTTGGCAATACTGTTATAGGTATTGGTACCCATCGTTGCGAGCATGTCCGGTGACAAACCCAGCACGATGCCAACGGCCCCTGAGAGCGCCAGCGAAAAAGCTACCGACACCCCCGCTATCAGCAGGCCCGCAAACGCCAGTATCATCCACACATCAGGGCTCATCGGTGAGCCTCCCCGTTAAACGATCCGCGGTTTGCTGACATAAGCGCCACACCATGGCCGCAGAAAGCACGGGCAGCCAGACTAAATACCACCACTGAGGCAAGCCAAGCCCTGGTGACAGCGACTCCCACTGATATTCTTGCCAAGCCATCTTGCCGCCATACCAGGTGATCAAACCCAGCACGGTGGCACCGCAAAGCGCTTGAAAAAGGATCAGTGCACGGCGGTACTTGAGCGGCAATGCCCGTTCCAAAAAGCCAATACGAATATGGCGGTTACGCCGCAGCGCCACCGAGGCACCCGCAAAGGTCAGCACTACTAACAAAAACACAGAAAACTCTTCGGTAAATGAAAAAGAGCCGCCGGTTAAGTAGCGAGTAATCACATTACCAAGACTAATCGATGAGATAATGATTAATGCCAGCGCGCCCAGCCAACGCTCAGGGCGCGCATCAGGAAAGCCTTTCATGGCAGCCTCACAGCAAAAAACTCCCAGCCTTAAAGGCCGGGAGTTTGAACATCAAAGGTAATTAACGCGCGTCGATAGCGGCTTGTGCGGCCTCTACCACCTCTTCACCAATCCGCGGCGCCCATTTTTCGTAAACGGACTGGGTGGCATCGACAAACGCCTGATACTGCTCATCGGAAAGCTCGGTTACTGTGACGCCGCGCTCTTGAATCGCCGCAAGACGCTCGCCCTCTTCTTCACGGGTCATGGCGATTTCCCACTCACCCGCTTCTACCGCGGTTTCGCGCAGCAGGGTTTGTTGCTCTTTGCTCAATGTTTGCCATACCTGCTGATTGACCGCAAAAATCAGTGGGTCATTCATGTAGTTCCAGAGTGTCAAATGCTCCTGGCCGACTTGATCAATGCGCGCGACATCAAACACAGAGAGTGGGTTTTCCTGGCCATCAACGGCGCCGGTGGTCAGCGCAGGCTGAGCGTCCGTCCAGCTCATTTGGGTGGGGTCGGCGCCCAATGCCGAGAAGGTATCCTGGAACAGCGGCGAGCCAACAACGCGGATTTTCAGGCCGTCCAAGTCGTCTGGTTGACTAATCGGCCCGCGAGAATTGGAAACCTGGCGGAAACCATTTTCACCCCAGGCTAACGGGATAACGCCACGAGATTCGATTGCTTCAAAAACCAACTCCCCTGCTTCACCACCGGTAACCGCATCAACGGCGGCTTCATCGGGAATGAAGAACGGTAAAGAGAAGAGATTAAGTTCCGGCACCTGGGGCGACCAGTTGATGGTCGAGCCCACAGCGGCATCAATCAACCCGGAGCGCATGGCGGAAAATTCGCGGGTTTGGTCACCGGAAACCAGTTGAGAGTTGGGGTAAACGCGCAGCGTTAACTCGCCGTCACTACGCTCCTCAACTAGTTCGGCCCACTTCTCCGCCGCCTGCCCCCAGGGGAAAGCGTCAGACAAAACCGTAGAAACCGAGAGTTCGCGTGCTTGTGCAGAAAGGGAGGCGGTCAGCAGAGCCGCACCGGCCAAGCCAGCGGTTAAACGAGCCATTGGGCGTGTCAGCGTCATGGTAGATCCTTTTTTAGCTATTTTTATGATGTGCGTTTAGTGGTGTGCGTGGACAGCAGTTGTGAAGCTTTTCGAGAAAGCCCCACTTATTGTATGCACTTAGGGCGCGAAAGGAAGTCGCCTAAGGTCGGCATGTGGCAGTACTGGCCCTTGAGACCAGAGTATAAGGCAACACCAAATTGTCTACTTGCCTCCCTTCCAACACCTCAATCAACATCGCAACAGCTTCGCGTCCGAAGGCTTCCGCCGGTTGGGCAATCGTCGTCAGCGGCGGGNNCGCTGTAAGAAGCAAACGCAATATCATCAAAGCCTGCCACCGAAATATCCTCCGGCACCCGCAGGCCCGCTTCTTTGATACGGCTTATAGCGCCTATGGCCATTTCATCGCTTTCACAAAAAATGGCGGTGGGACGCTCCGCTAAAGCGATAAGCGTTTCAGCCGACTGATAACCAGAACGTGGCGTGAAATCGCCAGGACAAAGCAGGCACTCATCTAACGCAATGTCTGCCGCGCTCAATGCATCCTGGTAGCCTTGTTGACGGTCACGAGTCAAGGGGCTGCGCCGTGGCCCTTTAATCATGCCGATTCGACGATGCCCCAGGGAGATTAAGTGCTCGGTGGCCTCCCGGGCTGCCGCTCGGTTATCGAGTTTGACGGTGGGACAGGGCGCATCGTCCAGCACCTCGCAGGCATTGATCATGGGCAATACCGCCCCATCGGGAAACGCCTTTTCAGAAAAAGGGTTAAAAGCACGCAGTTGAATCACACCATCTGCCTGGCGGGTACTGACCAAACTGGCGTATTGGGTTTCCATCGCCTCATTACCGAGCGTATTACACAGCAGAACGCCGTAGCCGCGTTCTTGGGCCGCTTCCTGAATACCGCTGATTACCCGCGCAAAGAAGGTATTTGCGATAGTGGGTACTAAAACCACTAAGTTATAAGTGCGCTGTGAGCGAAACTGAACCGCCATCAAATTAGGTTTGTAGCCCGCTTGATCAACAGCCTTCAGCACTTTTTCCCGGGTGGTGGGTGAGACGATATCCGGCGACTTTAAAGCGCGTGATACGGTCGCTACCGATACCCCCGCCAACTCGGCGACCTTACGTATATTGGTCATGGCCTCCCTTATCACTAGGTAATCGCCGTAAGCAGATGGTTGCGCGGCATTATTGATATCAGCTTAACGTATCCCAGCGTTAAACTCAGCGCGCGATTTCCCAACCCTTCGCACACACCGATAGACCTTTGTCGCATTGACGCTTATAGCGTGAAGCCCTAATTTCAAGCCAAATGTAACCGGTTACATCACCATCTATACAAGCGCAGTCTGGACAAGCACCACCTGAAAATTCATAAGTTTTATCAAAGCAGGAGCCTCTCTATGCCGCGACCCAATCAACCCCGCATCCGCTTAGGAATGATCGGCGGCGGACAAGGGGCGTTTATCGGCCAAGTTCACCGCTTAGCTGCTCGTCTCGATGACACCTGCGCGCTGGTATGTGGCGCCTTTAGCCGCTCGGCGGATAACAACCAACTGAGCGGCGAAGCGTGCCACCTACCCGACGAACGTATTTACGCTGGCTGGCAGCAGTTACTCGCAAGCGAGCAGCAACTTCCCGCCGAACAACGCATGCAGTTATTAGTGATCGCCACACCAAATCACCTTCACGTGCCAATCGCGGAAGCGGCCATGCAGGCAGGCTTTCATGTGTTCTGCGAAAAACCGGCGGCAGTATCGCTCCAAGAAGCTCAGCGCTTAGCAGAAAGCTGGCATGCCAGCGGCTGCCTGTATGGCTTGGCGCATACCTACTTAGGCTACCCCATGGTATGGCAAGCCCGGGAAATGGTGAGCGAGGGCCAAATAGGTAACATTCGCAAAATTCATGTGGAGTACCCCCAGGGCTGGCTAGGCGAGCGTTTAGAACAGCAGGGGAATAAGCAAGCCGCGTGGCGCACCGACCCTACGCTCGCAGGTATCAGCGGCTGCATGGCGGACATTGGCACCCACGCTTTCGGCCTCGCTGAGTTTATCTCTGGGCAACGTATTAGTGAGCTGTGCGCTTCGCTTGCCAGCCACGCCGACGGCCGCCAATTGGACGATGACGGCGATGTGCTGCTGCGCACCGATCAAGGCGCCAGCGGCACCCTCATTGCCAGCCAAGTCTGCAGCGGGGAAGAAAACGCACTTAAAATTCGTATTTACGGTGATAAAGGGGCGCTTGAGTGGCATCAAATGGAGCCCAACAGCCTGCTCTACCGCCCGCTTCAAGCGCCGATGCGCACCCTCCGTGCGGGCATCGACCAACCCGACCTTTTCCTCAGCGCGATGCAGCGCTTGCGCCTACCTGGCGGCCACCCCGAGGGGTATCTGGAAGCACTCGGCAACCTTTACCGCGACTTTGCCCACGCCATTCATCAAGGCAAGCAAGGCGACGTTGAGGGCGTTCCCGGCATGGCCTCTGGGTTACGTGGCATGGCGTTTATCGAGGCAGTCACCACCAGCGCCAAAAGCGAACAGAAATGGACGCCGCTACCCNNGCCTAATCATGCCCGACACTCACCAAGGCATCCGCGGGCCCGCCATTTTCCTGGCCCAGTTTATCGGCGACGAAGCGCCTTTCGATAGCCTCGACGGAATCGCTCGCTGGGCGGCCGAACAGGGCTATCAAGCCATTCAGCTACCCACTGTAGACAGTCGTTTTATCGACCTGCATAAGGCCGCTGAAAGCCAAAGTTACTGCGATGAGTTAAACGCCCGCTGCGAAAAAGCCGGCGTTGTGATCAGCGAACTCTCTACCCACTTACAGGGCCAACTGGTCGCCGTGCATCCCGCTTGCGACGACTTATTCGATGATTTCGCGCCTGCTGAGCTGCACGGCAAGCCGCAGGAGCGTACCGAGTGGGCCATTGAGCAGCTACAACTGGCTGCCAAAGCTAGCCAACGACTTGGTTTAACGGCTCACGCGACGTTTTCCGGGGCGCTGCTATGGCCCTTTGTTTACCCCTGGCCCCAACGTCCTGATGGGCTAGTCGAAGAAGGGTTCAACGAGCTGGCCCGGAGGTGGCGACCGATTCTGGATGCCTTTAACGAGGCAGGCGTTGACCTGTGCTTTGAGATTCACCCTGGCGAGGATCTTCACGATGGTGCGTCTTTCGAGCGGTTCCTGGCGGCAGTGGACAACCATCCTCGGGCGAAAATTCTTTATGACCCCAGCCACTTACTGCTGCAGCAGTTGGATTATCTCGAGTTTATCGACCGCTACCACGAACGTATCGGCATGTTCCACGTTAAAGACGCTGAATTTAACCCCAATGGCCGCAGCGGCGTTTATGGCGGTTACCAGGGTTGGGTAGAGCGCCCTGGGCGCTTCCGTTCATTAGGCGATGGGCAGATTGATTTCAGCGGGATTTTTAGCCGCCTGACGCAGTACGGGTTTGATGGCTGGGCGGTGCTTGAGTGGGAGTGCTGCATTAAAGACGCCGCCCAAGGCGCTGCAGAGGGTGCTCCCTTTATCGAGGCACATCTGATTCAACCCGCCGGTCGCGCTTTCGATGATTTTGCCGGTGTCACTACCAGTGTTTCGCGCAACCGCCGAATTCTTGGTCTTTCTTCACACCTTTAATTGACTGTTTTAAATCACAACCACAACAAAGGATCACGTCATGGCTATGATACGCACACGACTCAGCATCATGATGTTTTTGCAGTTCTTTATCTGGGGCGGCTGGTTTGTCACTCTGGGCACCTTCCTGGCCAACAACCTCAACGCTAGCGGTGGCCAGATTGGCATGGCGTTCTCCACCCAGTCCTGGGGTGCCATTATTGCCCCTTTTATTATTGGCTTGATCGCTGACCGTTATTTCAACGCCGAGCGTATTCTCGGTGTTCTGCACTTGGCGGGCGCTGCATTAATGTACGGCCTGTATGTCGCCAGCGATTTCAGCACTTTCTACCCGTTGGTGCTGATGTATATGATTATCTACATGCCGACACTGGCGCTGGTTAACTCAGTCTCCTTCCGCCAAATGAGCGACCCAGGCCAGGAGTTCGCTAAAATCCGCGTATGGGGAACCATTGGCTGGATTATCGCTGGCCTGGGGATCAGCTACTTATTCGCCTGGGACTCTTCGCAAGGCATCGCCGACGGTATGCTGCGTAACACCTTCTTGATGTGTGCCATCGCGTCTTTAGCCCTTGGCCTATATAGCTTTAGCCTTCCCGCGACGCCGCCTAAAGCAGATGGCCCGGTGGGCTTAAAAGAAGTGCTAGGGCTAGATGCGCTGGCCCTGCTAAAAGACCGCAACTACGCCATCTTCTTTATTGCCTCTATTCTGATTTGTATTCCGCTGGCGTTTTATTACCAAAACGCAAACCCATTTCTGGCCGAGATCGGCGTGACCAATCCAACCGGTAAAATGACCCTGGGCCAGGTATCAGAAGTGCTGTTTATGCTGCTGCTACCGGTCTTTATTCACCGCTTTGGTATCAAGAAAACCTTGCTGATCGGCATGTTGGCATGGGCGCTGCGCTATGCGCTGTTTGCGTTCGGTAACGCCGATGAGATGGTGTTTATGCTCTTGATCGGTATTGCACTGCATGGCGTGTGCTATGACTTCTTCTTCGTGACCGGCCAGATCTACACCGATGCCCGCGCAGGAGAGAAGTTTAAAAGCTCTGCTCAGGGCATGATCACGCTGGCCACTTACGGGGTAGGCATGCTGATAGGCTTCTGGGTAGCCGGTCAGATTACCGACCACTTCTCCACCAACGGCGCGCACGATTGGCAAGGCATCTGGATGTTCCCAGCGGTATTTGCTATCGCGGTGCTGGTATTGTTCTACCTCACCTTTAAAAACGATAAAAGCGTAACGGCTAAGCCTAACGTGTAAGGATATAGAGCATAAAAACAGCCGGGTGTGTGGGCGGCACCCGGTTTACTAAGCTTTGTACGAAAACTGTCCTAACAGATACAGAGCCAACACAATCAACGCAAGCAAACCCACTACTGCACACAAAGCGCCGTCGGCTCGACTCCTATGCTCATCGAGATATATCACTTTAGAAGCCGAAGGATATTTTCCCAAAGTAACTAGCTTGCAGATTGGCCAGCCAACCCAGTAACAAATTGTTCTGAAGAATATCTCTGCCAGTATGTAACCTATTCCCCTAACCCCCCCCCCTGCCTATCTCTTCAAAAAAGCCGTCCATAAAATTCCCTCGGTTAAACGTTGCTAGGTTTTGAAGCATTCTGTCCTACCAAAGATAAACTAGCCGGTCAACAGTTATACTGAGAACCTAGCTCATATGTAATCTCTAAAATACAACACGCGATTAAACTATTTACAAAAGTTAAAAAATAAATTCATAAGCACGATATAGAAGAGTTACCATCTCAATACAAGTGGATTAAGTGAACTACGCAACCTGGACTATCGGAACTTCAATAAACCAATCTCAACCAATCATCTATTTTTAATGAGACTCTTTTAGCAAACCCTGTTCATCTTCAATACGGATATCTTCTACGATTGCTCCTTTATGCATTGCAATTATCCTCTTTGCAAACGCCACGGTTTCGCGCCGGTGCGCGATGGTTATTCTTGTCATTTTAGCAATGTTCAGCGCTTGGACGACGTGCTGTTCGCTATGAAGGTCGAGATGACTAGTTGCTTCATCCAAAGCTAGAATACTGGGATTTTTGTAAAGCGCTCTGGCTAGAAGGATCCTCTGCTTTTGACCTCCTGACAAACCACCGCCCATTTCGGCAACAAGGGTTTGATAACCCATTGGCATATTAATAATAGTTTTATGAATATGCGCTATATTAGCAGCTTTTTCTATATGCTCTTGATTTTCTTCAGGATCGAAACAAGCAATATTTTCAGCTAATGATCCAGCCATTAGCTGGTCTTCTTGCATGACGGCCCCGATTAGTTCACGTACAGCCTTGGCTCCTAACTGACGTGTGGAGATGCCCCCTACAAGAATTTCTCCCTCAGTAGGCTTCAAAAGGCCTAATACAAGTTTAAATAGTGTACTTTTTCCCGAGCCAGAACGTCCGACAATCGCAACAGAATCGCCCGCATCAATAATAAAAGAAATATTTTTCAAAACCCATGGTTCGCCCTCAGCGTAACGGTAGGATACTTCTCGAAACTCTATCTTAGGCTCTAAACGATACAAGTCAGTTTCGGCTACAGGCTCTTCTTCAGGCGCTTCAAGTGCTATATCGGCCAAACGCTCCGCATGTAAAGAAAGCATCTTTATTTCCAATCCCATATCAATCAACTGACTGGCACGCGTGGTGAATTGACTCTTATAGGCAATGAAAGCTAGTAGCATACCGAGCGAAAGCGATCCCTCCAATACTGAAACGCCACCCCAGTAAAGTAAAAACATACTTTCCAAACCAAATATCAATGTATTTAGACTTGCAAATGCCAAAAGAATTTTTTGAGTAGTAACATCTCTATTCTGTACATCAGCCATCATATTTTGCCAATTGGACAATCGTATAGATGAGTGATTAAATAATTTCAAAGGAACTATTGCTCTTAAAGTTTCAAGAAAATAGGCATTCTCTCTTGACGATAAGATAATTCTTTCCTCTGAAGCATTACGCAATGGTTGATAAAATGCGACTCTCAAAACCATGTATAAAGCAAGCGCCACCACCACAATCATCGTTAAAAAATGGCTATATAACAACATCATACCAAAAGTAATCATTGCCACTAACCCATCTAAAACGATCATGATAGCACCATTCGCAAAAACTTGACGAATAGCTGAAAGAGACTGAAATCTTGATGTAATATCCCCCAAATGCCGCCGTTCAAAGAAAGGCCAAGGTAAAGTTACTAGATGCCGCATCAAGTTAGAAGACCATTGTAAAGACAGCTGCTGATTTAAGCGTAGGCCCATCCATCCACGAGCCATTTTAAGAAAAAAATCAATTATTAAAAGCAGCCCGCCACCTAAAACAGCCAACAACAGTAGATCATAGTCAGCTGACACTAAAGCCCCATCCACTACCCACTGAGTAACTTGAGGACTTAATAAAGAAACTATTTCAATCGTAACTGCAATAGCAAAAATATTGATTAGTGCTCGTTTGAAACCGACAGCTCTACCAACTAAATCTCGTAGCCGAATTTTAGGCTTTAACTTTGCTGGAACAAAGCCAGCGTTTGGGACTAACTCTAAAGCTACACCTGTAAAGTGTGGGGATGCATCATCGACGGTAACCTTACGAGCCCCCACAGCAGGATCCAGTAAATGCAGCACATTGTTAACGACTTTCTTGAGAACTACAAAGTGATTCATGTCCCAATGTAAAATACAAGGACATCTTAAATTTTTAATTTCGCCAAGATCCAGTCTCAAAGAACGGGAAGAGAAATTCAAATCATGTGAATACTTAATTAATTGCGAAAGATTTGCGCCTTTAAGAGAGATGGAGAACCTTCTCCTCAGGCTTATAAGATCATGGTGCAAGCCATGATAGCTAGAAATCATTGCAAGACAAGCCAAACTACACTCTTGGCTCTCAGACTGGAGTATTAATTTCATTCAAAACAAATAATAGATAATTCATATTAAAAGGCTAGCTAAAAAACCAGCCTCTACTTTAAAACATCAATCAACAAGTTCGATAACGTCATTTATACCAAGCTCAAAGAGCAAAGTATTTATCTTACTTTTAGAGTTTCCGTCAAATTTTTCCACAACGTCACCAACTGTGCACAAACCTTTATCAAAAACGCTTTTAATAAGATTACCACTTACACTATCAATATTAACTTTATTTCCATTAATCACTACAAAGCCTTCAGAGAAAAAGGGCAATGTATTTGCGTTAACTTTTATTTTTTGTGATTCACTTAGAACTCCGACTTCATTATTTCCGAACACATCCAGCGAAAGTTTAGAATCAACTCTTTGTTGGCCTAAATAGTCACACATAAAGCTTTCATAAATACTCTTATCATCTAGGAAATCACTAATTGAATTTTTAATAGCAATTAGATTTTCTTTATCATTCTCGTAATTATGAAAATTTTTGCGACAGGCTTCTATTTCTGGCATGCAATTCATTAACCACTTTAAAAAATCAAACCCAGTTGGCGCAAATGTACCCACAGCTAGATGAAAAGTTTCCTCTCCTACAGGGATGGGATTATGCCACCATCCCCTTGGTATATATAATATATCACCTGGTTCAATGACTATATCCATATAGACTTCTTCGGGCTCATCGATGTAAGGCATATCTTTTGCTTGGTGCATATACAAAGGAAGATCGAAACTAGGAGCCTTTAGTATCCAGCGCTTTCTACCAAGAAGCTGTACTGCAAAAACATCCCTTGTGTCCCAATGACTTTTATAGGATGACTTTGAGCTAAAAGCAGCGTAACCACTAGTAATCGTCTGTGCACCTGCATAATTTGCAATCTGATACACCAATTCACCTATCTTAGGTTCGTTTTGAATCCTATTATAAACGAGAGTAGCACCTTTTCTCATGTAATCGTAGATCACAGGCTTTATATAACGAGTTTCCAATCTACCTACATTCATATATGATTCTAAATATTCCTTTTTTGGAACCTCATACCCATTCATTAATTTAAACGTTCTATCTGATGCATCCGCTCTCTCATATATTTCGTTGACATCACTCCAAGTGAGATCAATATCGTTTATTGCTCTTTTAAATAAGCATGGATTTTTATACAAATATTCATTAAAAAAATCCTCCTTGTTAAAACAGAAGTCAATTTTCATTCAACATTCCTCACTTTCTGTTGAGTAAAATATTATAATTTAAAACACACCTAACGCATTTCTTGCAGGCATACCAAGGAGAAAAATCAGTCCTAAAAAATGTCTCGCCATCACCTCCACCCCTCTAAAAACGCTTATAAAATCATGCGAAATTATAGAAGACTCAACTATAATCAGCGTATAATTATAAAACCAAAACAAGCTCAGCATAAAAATTCTAAAGTTATTTTCATTACTTTATCTAATCTAAAAAACCCACCCAACTCATGGCGATAAAACATCTATCGCCATGGAAACGTTATAAGTAATGAATAAAAAAACACTTAATATCTATAAAATACCAATATTTTAATAGTCAGTGCCGTCTCCACAATAATCGGTTCCATCAGAGTCAAAAGCTTTTGACATAGCATATCCCCCGAGACCTGCACCGATGCCAGTGCCCATGAATTCGCCTACTCTTTGACCTATCACGGTTCCTGCAATAACACCAGGAGGCCCGAAACGACTACCAGCCACACCTCCTGCTCTTGATCCAGCCGCCCCTCCTATAGCCCCACCAATCTTCCCACCCGCTAAACCACCGACACCAGTAGCTGCNNGCTGCTTCTGAAGCACTATCAGCTCCACCACCAACAAGCTCCATTTCATAAAGATTAAGTTCTCTCATCTCTTTGCCCTTTAGTAAAACTAAAAATACTTACGCTAAGTGTAAGCAACCCAAAAGATATAAATAAAACTCCTTGCGTGATAGAGGTGTATGTTTCACCAAATGTGTTTGGAATAATTAGAATTATTCCGACCCCAATAATCATAAGCATTAAGCCAAAACCAACTGACTGAAAACTCATACTTTTTGAAGTTTTCACTTTCCTCATATAATTTGGTTCTCCAATGCAACCAGCACAATAAAAAAAAAATAGCCACAAGACTTAAAGAAACAAAAGACAAAGAAATTGACATTATCAAGTCAACAACAACAAAAGCAATCTCAGAAAAATTAAGACCTTTGTTTAAAAAAACAAACAACACAGAAACTCCGCATATAAAACAATTTACATTGAAAAAAACACTACTATAAAGTCTCATAACTGGCCCAACCTTGGTCATGTTTAAAATATATTAAATACAGGAAATACAAATACTATTTTTTGAATTTTATCTAATCGGCAATAACCTCAGAAAACAACACACTAAAGTAATGTTCAACCACCTCGCTTACTTGCTTATCTGTCACTTTTGACAAGTCCCTCCTATGTTCGATCATTTGATCAATTGTTATTCCTCTTTCAAGCTGCCGATGTAGCAGGTTAACCAACGTATTATCATCATCCAGCGCTGCACCAACACCCTGCAAAAGAGTCGCTTTGCTCCACTCCACTTCCTGTTGCGTTACCCCATCTTTTATAAAGCGGTCTACTTCATCTCTGACTATTTCCAAAAATGGTTCTTTTTCAGATTTTGGATAGTGGCTCTGAATCGTTATCCGGCTCGCATCCCCATGCGACACGATATGTGCTGACGCTCTGGTGTTGTAAGTCATCCCCTCCTGCTCTCTTATCCGACGCCCCAACCGGGAATTCAGTGGGTCGCCCCCTAAAATGTGGGTTGCCACCAATAGGGGCACAGCATCTTCAGAATCCATCGTCAGGGGGAAATAAAAGCGCCTCAAGTAATGTCCCGTAGCGGTGCCGCCAGCCTCTACATTCAGGCTCGTAGGCTCCATGTCGGTATAAAGGCGTACCGGGCGCTCATGCGCGACTTGACTATTCCAATCGCCAAACAGCGTTTCTAAGTGAGTCAATATTGCATTTGAGTCAACGTCCCCCACGATGGCAAGTTTGCCATGATCTGCACCGTAAAAAGTTTCATGGAACTCACGAATATCACTCAATGTGGTGGCTTCTATCGCCGCCTGCATGGCTTCGTGCATCAGTCGGCGACGGATATCATCGTGCTCGAGCGGTGAGTCGGTATAGTGCCTAAGCGCACGGCGGGCTACTTGCACTGGTCGCTGGTCAATTGTTTGCGCAGCGTTAAGTAGCTGTCGTTTGACAAGATCGAACTCATGCTGGCTCAGCGCAGGGGTTTTCAAGATGTCAGCCAATAGCCCCAGAAATGTCTCTATGCTTTCCGTGGGGCTTTCAAAACGGATCTTTAGCACGCCGCCATTGGGTATGATTGATACACTTGCCCCCAGTTGATTGATCTGGTCAACCACTTCTTGGTAGCTCGCAGACTGCGTGCCACGTATTAACTGCGTGCCTAGAATATCTGTAACGGCATGCTGTCCTCTTAAACTAGCGGTGTTACCAAAGTGCAGCGTCATCACTCCCTGAATGCGATCGCTCTCATTTCGTGGCAGCAGCGCTACTTGCATACCATTAGACATCAAGCGACGCTCAATACTCTGCTCTATATCACGTATTGTCTGGCTCGCACCTTCCAAGCCAATCTCGGGTGGTTGAGGCAGCTCAATGGGCTCATGAACCTGTTCCTGCTGGGAAATTACTGCATTAGCAATATTAGCAACATCATTTGTTCTTTTATTGCCAGGACGCAACAGCCCCTCTATTTGGCGCTCAGCAACTAAGAAATTCTCTGCTTGGCGCTGCACCTCTTCTACTGTTCGCTCGGGCAAACTATCCCAACCCAAAAGCAATTGCTGCCAATCGCCCAGCACAACGGCCTCGGATAGATACTCAGCGAGCATCTCGGGGCTACTGGTTAAGTGCTCCAATGTTTGCTTTTCTACACGCAATGCTCGCTTTAAGCTTTCTTCGTTGATCGCCTCATGGCCGGAAGTGACCACGGCGTTTTGTAACTGTTCAGCTAGCGCTTCCAGCGACTGCTCTGGAGGCGCTGTTNNCTGTTGCTCCAAATAAAAAATAACCGCCTTGGGCAAAAGGCAGGTACGTTGCGAACACACCCTGCGCATCACCAGGCATCACTAGCGCTTGGTAAAGAGAGCCGTGAGGCTCACCAGCATATATATCCGCCAATACGGAGAGTGACCAATGCCTTTCGTCTTGAGCAGGTGGCAGGGGGTATCCCAGCACAATACTTGCGACGCTTCCCTGATACGCTTCAACTGTTACTGGCCCCTCAATGTTGGGCAAATCCAATGGAACACGATCCAGCAGCGAGGGAGGTTCAAGTTTGGCAAAATGGTTCTCCAACGCATTTAAAGCCGTTTCTTCTTCAAAACCACCGGTAATAACAATAAATGCGCGATCAGGGCGATAGTAACGGTCATGAAACTGCCTGATACTCTCTTCAGTCATACGTTCTAGTTCATCTGGCTGCCCCAATACTTGCCTCCCGAACCCAGCTCCTGGAGTCGCTGCCGCAAACATCTGATCGATTAGTATGTTAAAAGGCTCCTCTTGCGAGGCTTCTCGTTCTCTCGATACAACCTCTATTTCTGAGGCCAAGGCGGTCTGGTTAAAAGACAGACTTGTCATGCGCTCAGCCTCCAAGGCCAACAGCGCATCCAACTGGTTGGGGTTAGATTCGAGTACTGTGGTATAACGCGTACGATCAAAACTAGTGGTAGCATTAAAGGCTAAACTACGTTCTCTAAGCGCATTAACCCACTGCTCTCCTGGGTGCGTCTCTGTTCCCTTGAACATTAGATGCTCCAGCAGGTGCGCAGTACCGCTTTGCCCTTGTGGGTC
>LGOV01007055.1_pt1 | contig 29372 bp, 24 predicted proteins | sample 469881 | NCBI WGS metagenome assembly LGOV01 (sample SAMN03857199, study PRJNA290197) | marine sediment metagenome | biome: marine cold seep biome; feature: cold seep; material: marine sediment; isolation source: sample #5579, elevator 3A push core 41 containing 12 cm of sediment... ...
TCTTATCAAAATTACTTTTGACATCCCAACCAAGCGTTAATAATCAAAAATTTAAAAATAGAAGAGATGATTAATAAGGAGTAAGAATATGAGTAGAATCGAAATTTATGATGTAAAAATGGTGGATTCAGTGAAAAAAAAGGGTGCGATTGTTAATCAAAAATCGGTTAGAATTGCTGAATTAATTAATGCATTAGAAAAAGAAAAAAAAGATATTGTTTGGTATGATTATTTGAATACTCCAGAAGCGTATAGTCAGAATAAGTTAGTGGATGATATGTTAATGAAAGAGGGAACGGATATTTTACCAATTACAGTAGTGGAGGGTAAAATTATGAAAGTGGGAGAATTTCCATCAAATCTTGAAATAGGAAATTGGTTAGGAATGACTAAAGAGGAATTAATGAGGATATTATTAAAGTCAGTAATAGCTACGAGCACATCAGATTGTTCAGGGTGTTCGGATAATAAAAATGGATGTAGTGGTTGTTAAACGTCCTTATAAAAAAAGATAATAATTAACACAATAGAGTTTTAAAAGCTTTATTGTGTTTTTTTTATAGAGATAGCTATATTACTAAGAATAAGGGATAATAAGTTTTTAGATTAATATTAAGATACAAGAATAAGTGAGGGAATCGTTGCTAAATGAAAAAAAAAGTATTTTAGATACACAATTTGAGAAAATAAATAGAAAAAATGATTCATGGTATCAAACGATTTATTTTATGATTAAAAAATATCTGTTGACACCCCAAGCTATTGGTGTGGGTGTTATGGCAGGTATCGTTTTTTTTAGTTTGTTTTGCTATCCAATGATTGGTATGGGTGATGATGGAAGTAATCGAGAAATTTTAGAAGGAAGTAATCTTTATAATCTTGAAGAACTAAATCCAAAGGAATCAGAAGAATTTTTTCAAAAAAAATGGGGGATAATGGAATATTATAATGATTCTACTCATAAATTGTTCACGTCTCAAACTATTTTTCTAGATATGGCAGTAAGCATTGATCACGCTGTTTCACAAGATAATATTTTTGATCTTCGATTTTATGGAGGAATACTGACAATATTATTTCTATCTGGAATATATTTTCTTTTTGAAGTTGTAACAAGTAGAGCGCGTTTATTAAGTGGTTATATTATCGTGGGAATCGGCCTTTTGATATTTGGAGATACGGCATATATTGCATGGATAAATTCATTTTATGATCAGAGTTTAGTATGTATCTCATTTTTATTAATTATGGTATCATTAGTGTTAATGAGAGATCAAAAATATCATAATGTTTTGTTGTTAAGTATTTTTTTAGTGAATATGGTTATTTTATTGTTTGCAAATTATAATAATCTCATTCTTGGTGTGGTATTAGGAATTATTGGAATCATACTCGGTCAATTAAATTCTTTGAAATCATTTAAACGAATAGCGATATTTTTTAGTGTGGGAATGATCGTGTGCTCAATGATTGGTTTATTTATAATGCCGAAAAATGAAAACAGAGTGGGCGAATATAATCGCATGACACAAGGTGTTTTACAAACAGCTGAAAATCCAGAACAAGCCTTGGCATATTTTGATATTGATCCTCAGTATGCGATATTAACCAATACGACATATTTTGAAGTGCTATCAAATGATGAGATGAATAGTAATCAAATGAAAACTGAGTTTTTTGATAAACAAAATAGTTTTAATATTGCACGCTATTATTTTGAAAATCCAGGTCAATTGTATCAAATGATGAATAATACTGTAAACCAAAGCTTTAAAGTGCGCCCATATTGGATTGGAAATTATGAAAAAATCCAAGGCTTTCCATCGGGAACTCAGGCCAATTATTTTACATTCTGGAGCCAACTAAAAAGTAAAAGCAGGCTTGGAAATTTTGGATTTATCAGTATTTGGATGTTTATTATGTTTACAACAACACTGTTGGAATTTATAAAAGGTAGAAAAGAAAAAGATTATCGAAAAATGGTGTTATTTATTGCAGTAATAATGGGAATGATTATTGGTCTATGGGAATTATATCAATCGGTTATTACAACAGGAAGTACAAATGTTATTGGGGGAGGATTTGTTTTTTCATTTATTTTTGACACCTTGACATTTATTATGTTAAGTGAATTGATACGTTGGATTGATGGGAAAATGAAGGACAAGAATTGGTATCTAAAAATTAAAAATTGGTGGATTAAGAATGGGACTAAAAGAAACAACGATATGGGATTTTAAAATGAGAAAATTTATACTGATGATTACAATGATTATCGTTTTATTTATTCCAATGAAACAGAATTATGTTTTTTCCCAAGAAAAAAATGATAAAGGTGATGTCGTGATTCTTTATGATCAACTAGCGATGGATACGCAATATGCTGGTAATTTAATCGCGTTAGAAAATGTATTAACGGCTCAAGGGAAAACAATGATGGTACTTAATTTCACAGATTATTCACAAGGAATGATGAATGAGTTCTCACGAATGATTATTCTTAAGAATAGCAAAAATGATATCATAAACACTGAATTAATAGACGATTTTCGTAATTATTCTGGTGAGATTATGTATATTGGACAGTTGTCACAGGAACTGATTGAAAACAAAGCGGTTTTTAATGGAATGAGTCAAAGCCAGTCGTCAATTCAACTGTTTGATCAGAATCATACTTTTTCAAATGAAATCGTGGAAGAGTGTCACTATATTAATGAAAACGAAACAGATAGCCAATTATTTATTGCCGTCAATGGAATAAAGCATCCTTTTTCTAAAAAAAATGAAACGATACAATGGGTGCCATTGTTTTTAGATAATGCGTCTTTTCAAATTTGTTTAGGTGATGCTGTGAAGACGTGGTTTAGTAATAGTGAAAATAATGCAATGATGACAGTAGTGATTCCTAATATTTATCCTTTTTCAGATTTAATGCTATTAGTCGAAACAACGAATAAATTATATGAATATGGGATTCCATTTACAGTTGGAATTGTACCCGTTACGGAAAATATAGAGTATCCAGCAATGCAAAATTATTATCAAGTATTGCGTTATGCACAATCTAAAAATGGAAGCATAGTGATCCATCAACCCGATCAACAAACAACAAATGGAATAATTGAAAATTCAAATACAATCATAGATAAAGAAGTAAAGATATTGATTGAAAATGGTATTTATCCTCTAGGCATTATTGCATCAGAAGAAATGCTTTTTACTACGCAAAAAGAAGATAATCTATTATCTTCTTTTTCGTCAGGTGTGATCATCCAAAATGATAATGAAACGATAATAGAAAATAAGTCATCATGGGGATTTGAAAAATCGAGTCTTGGAATAACGATGCAACAGATTGATGATACACGAAGTAATACGCGTCGATATCATAATTATGGGATTGATACCACAATAATAATAGATTTGTCAGAGGATTTAATAGCACTTGATGGTGTGATTGAAAGATTAAATTACAAATGGATGAAAATTACAGACTTCAAGGAAATCCAAAACCAATGGGAAATTGGAGATACGAGTTTGTATTCAGATGCATTAGGAATTACAATTAATGGGATGGGCGTATCTCTTAGCTATAATGACGATGAGATAATAGATGATTATGATTATCAAGAAAAACAACAGTATAGTTTAGAAAAAATATTTAATGCAGGAAACAGGGTATTATTAATTTTTGTGGGCTTAATTATTATTGTTTTTATAGGAATTTTATTATTGAGTCGATGGGTTTATCTGAATAAATTCAGAAAAAAGATAAAGAAAAAAGATAAAGAAAAAAATAAAAAGGATGATAATAGACAATGAATGGTTTTGATTATATCATGGTTATTAATATTATTTTAATTTGGAGTTTAATGATTATTAATATTATTCTGATCATTGGAGGGTATTTTTATTATTTGAAATCTGAGAAAGAAGCCCCTCCAACAATAAAAAATGAGCATCCTTTTATATCAGTGATGGTACCAGCACATAATGAAGGGGTAGTGATTGTGAAAACGGTTGAATCATTATTGGATTTTGATTATCCCAAAGAGTGCTATGAAATTATTGTGATTAATGATAATTCCGATGATAATAGTGATTTATTATTAAAAGAAATACAAGAAAAAAATCCAGATCGAAATTTGCTAGTCATTAATACGGATAATATTGTTGGAGGAAAAGGAAAATCGAATGCATTAAATATTGGTTATTCCAAAAGCAAGGGAGAGTATCTTGCGATCTATGATGCGGATAATACCCCAGAAAGAAAAGCACTAAGATATTTGGTAGCAGAAATAGAAAATGATCCATCATTAGGTGCGGTTATTGGAAAATTTAGAACACGCAATAAAGACGTGAATTTATTAACACGATTTATTAATATTGAAACCCTCTCGTTTCAATGGATGGCCCAAGCTGGACGGTGGCAATTGATGAAGCTTTGTACAATTCCAGGAACAAATTTTATTATTCGAAAAAATATTATCGAAGCAATTGGAGGATGGGATGAAAAGGCAGTTGCGGAAGATACTGAAATTAGTTTTCGCATCTATTTAATGGGGTATAAAATCAAATTTCAACCAAAGGCGGTGACATGGGAACAAGAACCTCAAAAATTAAATGTTTGGTTTCGGCAACGGACGCGTTGGGTAAAAGGAAATGTCTATGTTTTAATTAAAAATATCCGTTATTTAATTGATCCTAAAGCTAAAAAGATACGTTTTGATGTTTTTTATTTTTTATCAACCTATTTTTTGCTTTTATCGGCTTTAGTTATTTCAGATATTATATTTTTTCTAAATTTAGCAGGGTTGGTTTCAACGACAATTTTGGGATTTAGTAATTTCCTTTGGTTTGCAGCTTTTATTATGTTTGTACTCGGGGTGTTTATTTCGTTAACAACAGAAAAAGGAGAAATGTCAGTCTCTAATTTTTTTATTGTTGCACTGATGTATATTAGTTATTGTCAATTATGGATTATTGTGACGATTTATGGTGTTTTTCAGTATTTCAAAGATCGGATAAAAAAACAAGATAGTAAATGGTATAAAACAGAAAGATTTCAGGATTAACTTAGAATTAGGGAGAAAAACATGAAAAACAAAAAAGTTAGAGTGATTGCAATAAGCTTAGTTATTTTAATATTTTTTAGTCAGCCAATCAGTGCAATTGGGTTTGGAAATACAATTCAAGAGGGAAACAGAACGGATAACGAGTCTTATATTACTAATTTTTCAAATTATTCAATGAAAGGAGTGTTTTCAAGAACGGAAGAGCTGTTCTATATTGAAAATCAATGGGATGTGAGTAATGCAAAAGTGCATTTAGAGTATCAAACAACCCAATTGGCGGATCAAGAATTATCGAGTATTACAATAGGAATAAATGATAATTATTTTTATTCATTTCATCCCGAAAACAATACGGGAGAGATTGTTAGTTTTGATGTCTATATTCCACTCGGTTATTTAGAGTTAGGATATAATCGAATCCAGGTGGATGGCTATATGAGAACCCAAGAATCTCAGCCCTGTGTAGATGATGTTAGTGACGCGAATTGGTTAAATATTTTAGAATCATCCTATATTAATATTGAATACGATAAAAATAAATTTACAGCGACGATCGCAAATTTCTATCAACGTTTTTATGCAATTGATTCTGTGCGTAATCAAGATGCGGTGTTTGTTGTTTCTAATTCAGAAAATGAAGCGGAAATTACTGGAGCACTTCTGGGAATTGCTGGATTATCAAATCAAACAATTTATTCAGAAGGCTATTTTCCATTATTAACAGTCGATGATTCAGAGGTGAATCAAGCTAAGAATAGAATAGTAATCATGGGATATGATCAATTGTCAGAGAACTATCGACAAATTATTGATAGCAAAGAAATCCTAACAGAGGATAATGGGATATTAACATTAATTAATGACGATAATGGCAATAATATTTTGCTAATTACCTCAAAGGATAATGAGATCTTAATCAATGCTGGAAGACTATTAGGTAATTCTGATTTAATGATGCAACTGACAAGTAATACTAAAATTTTAGAAAAAAATGAAGAGGTTAATACCCCATTAATGGAAGCAGAAACCTATATTTCTTTTACTGAGAATCAGTCGACTTATTATAAGGGGCCTTTTCATCAATCAAAAGAATTTTTTGTAACGTATCCCTCAAATAGAAAAATATCGGATGGCAGTGAAATTTATTTAGGTTACCGCTATTCCGAGAATTTAGATTTTGATCGTTCATTAATAACAGTATACGTAAATGATATTCCAATTGGAAGTCAAAAATTATCTCAAGAGAAGGCAAATGGGGATGAAGCAACAGTATTAATTCCTATAAATCTTGAGAATCATGGATCATTTCAAGTGCGTGTGACCTTTGATTTAGAGATAAAAGATTTATGGTGTTCGCTACGTCAAGGTGAAATGCCTTGGGCTTTTTTAAATGATGAGAGTCAAATCAAATTAAATTCTGTATCAACACAGGATTTAATCTTTGAGAATTATCCGAATCCCTTTGTTGATGATTATAATATGAATCAAATAGCCCTTGTTTTACCAGATACAATTGATCATGATACTTATATGACCATTGGGAAAGCATTTCGAGTGATAGGCCGTTATACCAAAGGAAATAATGGGACATTTAGTGTTGTGCGTTCAAATGAAATAAATGATTTAACCAAGAATTCAAATATTATTGCGATTGGAAATGATCAAAACAATGACTTTATTCGTAATAATAATGATAAATTATATTTTAAATATAATGCTGAGGGAACGGCGATTATTTCAAATGAAAAACTAAAAATTGATCCTAATTATGGGGAAACATTAGGAGCGCTGCAGTTGATTAAATCACCCTATCAAAAACCTGGGCGAGGGGTATTAGTTATTACGGCACCAACACGTGCTGGGATAATAAATAGTGGAAATTATATTGGAAAAATAGATAATCTTGCAAAACTCGAAGGTGATGGCAATTTGGTTGATTACGATGGTAATATTTTTGGATATCGTTTTAAAGAAAAGACTGCATCAACAATCAAGGTTTTAAAACAAGTTGCTGTACGTCCGGATACGCAATTATTCATAATAATCTGTATCATGGTATTGATTCTCATTATTGTAAGTTTAGTTTTTATTTTTCATAAAAATGGAATCACTTGGAAGAAGGGCTGGTGGAAAAGATGAAAAATACAAATAAGATAAAAGATAAAGAACAATTAATCAGTGATCTGGGATTTATTCTGTTTTTTATTTTAGTTTTTATTACGATTGTTTTTGTAACGGATGATCAGCAACATTATTTCCAGAATTTGATAATGTTAAATTTAACATTTTTATTGGTGATCATTACATATTTTACAACGTTAACCTTGGGGTTTGTATTAGATGGGGTGATTATTTTAAGTTACATTTCCTATGTTTTATATCGTAGTTTGGTTTTAGGGGAAATTATAAATGGGAAAGAATATTTTTGGGTAATAATGATTCCCTTATTTACATTTACTATCAATTTATATGCAAGTAATGTATTATTACTTCAAAAAAAAATAAATCAATTAGATGTGGAAAATAAGAATTTAGCGACAGTGGATTCTGATACTGGACTACGAAATTTAAGAACATTTAATAATGATGCAAAAATTTTTATGGGAATGTCAATGCGTGGGCAAATAAAGTTAACCTTAATGATTGTAAAATTTAGACATTATAAAGAAATGAGGAGAATAATTGGAGAAGAGAAACATCCATTATTTATGAAAAAAATAACAGATATTATGATCAATGCAATGCGTATTGAAGATAGTTTATATTTAATTGATAAGAAAGATATTACGTTTGCAATTTTTGTGATAACAGATAAGGAAGGGTCAAAGATTGTAGAAAAAAGGATAAAGAATGAGGTGGAACAGCAAGATTTTATGGCTATAACAGATCCATATGATATTGCGATTGATTTGCAAATTGGAAAATTTGAATGTAGGGAATGTAAGGGGAAAAATAAAGAAGATATAATAACACCTTTGGCGTTTATTGAAAAAGCAAAAAAAGAAATGGAATACGATGTGGGATAAACAGAATAAAAAAATCATACTCAAGTAAGAGTATGATTCAGTTTTGTGACAAACTTCCGTACCGACTAATTGTTAATCTGTTGTATGCTTGCAATTCGTACAGGCTAGTGCCTGTTCGCCTTGGTGCACACACCATGATGTAACAATTGTCGGTACTACTTTATATTTTGTCTGCAGTCTCAATTATACTCAAGTAGAGTATAATTTTTTTGAAAAAAATGAAACGATTGATTTGATAGTACTGACTATTTTTTGAAATAGTCAGCAAGGGCATTGCAAATACGTTGTGATGCGTTACCATTCCCATAGGGATTAATTGCTTTTGCCATGGTGTTGTAATCATTCGGATTATCTAATAGATTTTGAGTAATAGCTAGGATATCTTTTTTAATAATACCACCCATAATAACGGTGCCAGCACTAACAGCTTCTGGGCGTTCGGTTTCTTGTCGAAGAACGATCACAGGTTTACCTAAAGCGGGTGCTTCTTCTTGAATACCACCGGAATCGGTTAGAACAAGAAAACTACGGCCCATTAGATTTGACATATCAGCGTAATCTAAGGGTTCGATGATATGAACCTGTTTTAATTCAGCTAATAATGGAAGGGCTGTTTTTTTAATGAGTGGATTAGGATGCATTGGAAAAACCACTTCAATATCGGGATTACTTAAAACTAACTCTCGAATGGCAGAAAAAATATTTTTCATGGGTTCACCAAGATTTTCACGGCGATGTGATGTTAAAAGTAGGACGCGTTTTTTTTCAAAATTAATACTGTTTAGAAGAGGGGTTTTAAAAACATATTCTTTTTTTACTGTCATGAGTAGAGCATCAATAACGGTATTTCCAGTGACAACAATACTTTTTTCTGAAATATCTTCTTTTAAAAGATTGGCTTTATTGCCTTGGGTAGGCGAAAAATTAATATCTGCAAGTTGACCGATGAGTGTTCGATTCATTTCTTCAGGATAAGGGGAATATTTATTTTTAGTCCGCAAGCCAGCCTCAACATGGCCAATTTGAATTTGTTGATAAAAGGCAGTAAGGGCTGATGAAAAAGCGGTGGTTGTGTCCCCATGAACTAAAATCATATCAGGTTTTTCAATTTCTAATATATCGTTTAATTTTTCTAAAATACTGGCAGTAATATAGTTTAATGTTTGCCCGGGTTTCATAAGATTTAAGTCATAATCAGGCGTAATTGAAAATTGCGTTAGAACTTGATCTAAGATTTCCCGATGTTGGGCTGTTAAGGTTACGAGGGTTTCAAAACGAGAATCGTTTTTTAATGCGATAACAAGTGGTGCCATTTTAATTGCTTCAGGACGGGTTCCAAAAAGAACCATTATTTTCATTTTTTTCATTTTTTTCATTTTTTCTCACTTTCTATTAGTCATTATAAATTAAGCCGATAAGTCCATGAAGATTATCATAAGAATAGGCATTGTTATGATAACCAAAACTACCATAAAGGGGGCTGGTACTATCTTTGTTTTGAATCATTTTAAGTTGATTTAATGCCGTCTCACACAGGGCTTTATCTCCAAGAGCGACACCAATTTGGATTGCAATCCCATAACTTGCTGACGATTCTTGTTGATCAAGGGCTTCTCCAGAGGTCGTATCATATGTGGAATACAAGGTTCCAGTTGAGGTTTTGTCTTTTAACCAATTGATTGATGTTGGAAGATATAGATTCGTTTTAGCTAAATTTAGCATTACCATTAAGCTGTCTAAGGTATTGATTTTTCCATCATTGTCTTCATATGTTTTTGAGTCAATAATATAATATTTATGGTATAAAGGCAGGGTGTTATTGATATAACTATTTAAAAGAAGTGTTTTATTGTTACTTATTATTGGCGTAAGTTTTGGTTGGATAGTTGATAAAGTATTTAATGCGTGAAGATTAATATAAGCCATTTCTACCCGATTTTCTTGGGAATACTGATCATTATTATAGTAACTTGGGATTGTTTTTGAATCATGGATATTAGTGGATAGTTGATCTTCAAGATTTATAATGAGTTCTTCAGAAGATCGATTTAGTGGCCATTTTTCCTGAGAAGCAATTAAAATATCATAGATTCTTAAATCATCAATAGTGGACGAAACATCGGTAATTGGGGAGTCGCCTTCTTTGATTCGCCATAAAATAATGGTATCAACCATAAGGTTATTAAAAATATAGTCGCTGGTAGAATTAAAAAGTGCTTCATTGCTTGTTAAATAGGCATAATCAAGCAGAAGTCCCATAGATTCTGAAAGGACTTCGTGACCTGTTGATAAGTCGGATACGGTATCAGTATTTTGATAATTGGTATAGATGCCACCAGAAGAAGACGAAAGATTGCTGTTAATAAATAGGAGACAGTCTTGGCTTTCTTTGGATAGAGGATCTGTAATTTCTAACGATGGTTTATTTGAAATCGATGGATCAATTTTTTCTATTGGTTTAGAAGGTGAATAAAAACAGCAACATAAAAAGCAAGTTAAAATAATTATTAAAAGGACGATAGCTAATTTTTTCATTGTTTAACTTCAACTTTCTTTTTCTTTTTCTGAGTAGTGATTATAATTTTTCGTAACAAGGTTACACTTGATGAGGTGATTACAATACCCATTGCAAGAGCACCTGAAATACCAAGAGTGTGGAGTCCAGTAATGATACCAAGATCAATTTCGCCTTTAATAAAATGAAGCATGGTATAGTAGACACCACCACCAGGAACTAAAGGAATCAGAGCAACAATAAGATAGATTGTTGTTGGTGATTTTGTAACCCGAGCCAGTATTTCAGCATAAAGAGAAATTGCAATCGTTGATAAAAGATAAAGTGTAATATCATTTGGAATCACGAGTTGAAAGAGGATGAAAGTAAGTTGACCGATTGCGCCTCCTAGAGCAGATAATAACAATTTATCTTTTCGAATATTAAAAACAATCGCAAAGGCTAGTGATGCCCCAAAGGCATAAATAGATGGTAATAAAAATGCCATAATTAAATCCCCCAAAATGATTTTAATAAACTCAGTGGTATTGCAACACCTGTTGCGATACCTGTGCCAATTAATAAGGCTTCAATACCTTTTATTAAGCCGGATAAATAATCACCAGCGATTACATCACGAATTGAATTTGTAATGGATAGGCCAGGAACTAAGGTCATAATCGATCCAATAATGATCGCATCGATTTGATGTGTCAATCCTATCTTAAGCATAAATAATGAAATACTTGCGGCAATAGCACCACCAACGATATTAATAAAGAAAATATTTCCTTCAAAACGTGTCATAATATCGAATTGAAGTTTGATAATTAAGCCAATAATAAAAGCAATGCAACTATCAACTAAATTTCCACCAAAAAACAAGGTGAAGAGTTGTGCGACAAAAGCAAAGGATAAAACTTGAAGATAATAAGGATAAGGCAATTTATTTTTAATGCGATTAATTTCAAAAATGGAGTTGTTATAGGATAGGGATTCATAACAAATGCGTCGAGAAAGATTGTTGGTACATTCGACTTTGGTTAAATCAATTCCTCGCAAATGAAGTCGACGGGTTCGTGTGAGATGTTCACCATTAGTCATGGTTATGCCTAGGATAATGGTTGTTGGGACAACAAATATTTCAGCTTCTTGAGCACCCATTGACAGACAAATACGTGTCATTGATTCTTCAACACGGTATGTTTCTGCGCCATTAGACAAAAGCACGCAACCAATTTCCATAACAAGATAGGATAATTGAGAACCTGTCATGGTAATTGATCCAAAATAGCATCAATAACTCGATGAGCAACATCATTTTTCGATAACAAAGGTAATTCTTCATGATTTTCAGGTGTAATAATGGTAACACGATTGGTTGAGGTATTAAAACCAGCACCGTCTTCTTTTAAATTATTTGCAATGATCATATTGATATTTTTATTAATCAGTTTATTTTGACTATTTTCTAACATGTTTTCTGTTTCCATAGAAAAACCACAAAGAAATTGATCTTTTCGCTTTTTTTCACCAAGCATTTTTAGAATATCAATGGTTGGTATTAAATTTATTTTAGAGGTGTTGTCTGTTTTTTTAATTTTGTTTTTTTCAATGGATTTTGGTTTAAAATCTGCAACAGCGCCAGCTTTAACAACAATATCGGTATTTTCAAAATTATCCATGACAGCAGCACACATATCGCTGGCTGAAACAACTGGAATGGTTTTTATAAAAGGAGGCGGTGTTAAGGCTGTTTTTCCACTCACTAAGATTACATCAGCTCCTCTTAGTTTTGCAGCATAGGCTAAGGCATATCCCATTTTCCCACTGGAATGATTAGTAATATAACGAACGGGATCAATTGCTTCACAAGTTGGTCCAGCGGTCACTAATACACGTTTACCAATTAAGTCTTTGGGATATGCAATTTCTTGAAGAATATAATTAATAAGGTGGGATTCATTGGGTAATTTTCCAAGTCCAACGTCTTTACACGCTAAAATGCCAGAATCAGGTTCAATAATTGTGTAGTGATAATTTTTAAGTTTTTTAAGATTATCTTGGACAATTTGATTTTGATACATTGCAGTATTCATTGCGGGAGCAATAAGTTTTGGACAGGTACAAGCCATGATGGTGGTCGTTAACATATCATCAGCAATACCATTTGCAATTTTACCAATAATATTTGCTGAGGCAGGAGCGACCATAAACAAATCAGCTTTTTTTGCTAATGAAATGTGTGCAACACTATAATTAATATTGTGGTCAAACGTTTCAATGATACATTTATTTCCAGTGAGTGTTTCAAACACTAAGGGCGAAATAAATTCTTGGGCATTGTGTGTCATAACAACTTGGGTATTACAACCCATTTTTGTTAAAGCACTTGCAACATTTGCGATTTTATATGCAGCAATACTTCCAGTAATTCCAAGAACGACGGTTTTATTTTTCAGTATATTTTTCATTATAATTCCTTTTTATTTTTTTTGTAGTGATCTTAGTTATTATACCAAAGGAAAGGACAAAGAGTATAGAAGTTTTACTTGAAAAACAATAAAAAAAAAGATACAATATAGATGCATTGTATCTGGCAAGACTGGAACGATAGCAGGAGGATAGAAAAGATGAAAATGAAGACGAAAGATTTGGTTAAGGTTTCATTGTTTGTAGCGATTATTGTTTTAATGGCAATAACACCGTTTTTGGGTTATATTCCGTTAGGATTTACTCGAGCGACAATCATTCATGTGCCCGTTATTATTGGAAGCATTATATTAGGACCAATTTATGGTGCGTTTCTTGGATTTGTATTTGGATTAACAAGTTTGATAAATAATACGTTCAATCCAACAGTAACATCCTTTGTATTTACGCCATTTTATTCATTAGGTACCTACTCTGGTAATTTTTGGAGCTTAATTATCTGTTTTTTACCAAGAATATTGGTTGGAATTGTACCACATTATGTTTTTAAAGGTATGAAGAAATTTAAAGATAATGATGTGTTAGCTCTTAGTGTTGCTGGAGTGGCAGGATCATTAACAAATACGTTATTAGTAATGAATTTTATATACTTGTTTTTTGGAAAAAGTTATGCAGAAATAAAAGATGTGACGATATCAACACTTTATGGCGTGATTATTTCGGTGATTGCGATTAATGGGATACCAGAGGCGATTGTTGCGGGTGTTCTAACGGTTGCTATTTGCAAGGCATTAATGCGATATACAAATAAAGCGGTGTTACAAAACGAATGAAAATAGTAAATGATTGAGTTAAAGAGTATGTAAAACTACTTTAGGAGAAATAATCCTGAAGTAGTTTTTTTATTGCTTTTAAATTAGGATTAATCACGATATAATAATGACTAAAAAGTGAAAATATGGAGAGAATAGAATGAATAATTGGAAAAAGGGATTAAGAATAGTTTTTATGGTTTTAATATGCCTTGGATTTTGGGGGACATCGGTTTTAGGTGCAACATTAAACGATGATCAAACCATTACGTTGCGAATTATACATACCAATGATATGCATGCACGTTATACATATAATGAAAAATATCATACGATTGGTTATGCTAAGCTAAAAACCATGATTAATCGAGATGATCCAGATTTAGTTGTCGATGGGGGAGATTCATTTCATGGACAATCCTTTGCGACTATTGAGAATGGGGGGAGTATTGCACAACTTATGGCAGCAGTGGGTTATGATGCGATGGCCTCAGGAAACCATGATTTTAATTATGGGAGTACCCGTCTTTTGGAACTTGGAATGATAGCACAAACTAAAATACTCGGTGCTAATGTGAGATATAGTGATTCAGGAGAGGCGTTTTTTGATGATTTCTATCTAATTAAAGAAATTAATGTGGGAGGAGAGAGGATTAAAATTGGTGTATTTGGTTTAATAAATCCAGATATTTATTCGGAGACAGCACCAGCAAATGTTGAAGGGTTAACATTTGGAAATCGAGAATCGACGATTGAAGTGGCAAAACAATCAGTAGCGGATTTAAAAGAAAAAGGATGTGATATTATTGTAGCCATTACGCATATTGGGGACTCTAATAATGGGACGTTGATGCGAAGTGATGCGATTGCTCTAGGAGCACCAGGAATCGATCTAATTGTGGATGGTCATACCCATGATATTGAAAATTATGAGGTTAATGATACCTTGATTGTACAAACGGGGCATTATTCAAGTGCAGTTGGTGAAGTGGCAATAACCATAAAACAAAACGATCAAGACAGTAACCAAGCGATGGATGGTAAGAATGATGAGATGGAGCTTCTAGATGATGAAGAAAATAAAGCATTAGAGATTACAGAGAAAGAAGCGACGTATACGGTTATTCAGAAGATCGAAACCTTAACACCGGTTAGTCAGGCAACGGATGAATTAATTCCAGCCGATGAAACAGTGGCAGCGTTAATTTCAGAGATTGAAGCCAGAGAAGATCCGATAAAAAAACAAATCGTTGGCAATACACCTGTAAAATTAGGAGGAAATACGGATAATATTTGGGAAGATGCACGGCTAGCAGAATTAAATTTAGGGAGAGTGCTTTCTGATAGTTATCGATTTATAACTGGGGCGGATATTGGAATTGAAAATGCGGGTGGAATACGCGCTCAAATTGAAGCAGGAGAGATTAATAAAGGTCAAGTAATTGATGTATTGCCATTTGGAAATTATTTAGTGACAAAAAAAATTAGTGGATCAGATATTTTAAAGATCATGGAAAGAAGTATTCAAATTGGTGTGAGAAATCAAGTCGCTAAAGATAATCAAGATTCGTGGCCAGATAATTGCGGTAGTTATCTTCAGTGGAGTGGTATTACAGCACAGTATGATTTGTCAAAACCAAAGGGAAAACGGATTTTTTCTGCTAAAATCGGAAATGAAAAATTAAATGACGTGAAGTATTATACGATCGTGTGCAGTAGTTATTTGGAAACAAGTGATGATTATCCTGAATTAAAGGCAGCAGAAGTTTTGAATGAATATGGAGCGTGTGATGAATCGCTTATTAGTTATTTGAAAAATGCTGAAAACCAGCGGTTTATAACAGCGATTAATATCCCAAATATCACAGTGGGTATTGAGCCAGAAATGATCCCGGAAATAGATCCCAAAATAGATCTGGAACTTGTTCCAGAACAAGAAAAAATCCAAAAACAATCCCAAAATAATCCGAAAACAGGTTATAGCCTAAGAAATGGGGTAACTATTTTTAGGTAAATGGATTTATTAAATAAGGAGGGATTAAAATCAAACAAAGAAAGCTAAGTGAAATGATGGCGTTAGCGATTGAAATAGCTAAAGAAGGTGAGTTGGAAGGCGAAGTTCCGATTGGAGCAATAATTTTTCATGATGGAGAGGTTATTGCAAAAGCTCATAATAAAAAGGAAAGTTTAATGGATCCGACAGCCCATGCAGAAATGTTAGTTATTCGGGAAGCGTCAAAAAAATTAGGACGTTGGCGGCTTCATGATTGCCAGTTAGCGGTTACAGCAGAGCCTTGTGTGATGTGTATGGGTGCGATTATTCAGGCAAGAATTCCATTTTTGGTATATGGTGCGACTGAAAAAAAATTTGGTGGAGTAGAATCGACCGCATTCCTTTCAAAACATCCTATGTTACCAAAGAATATGACTATTTATGCTGGAATTTGTGAAAAACAATGCGAAGATTTATTAAAAGATTTTTTTAAAGAAAAGCACTAATCGGTAGTTTTGTGTTTTTAAGGATAAATAATTTAGGATTGTTTGCATACATTTTTTTTAATAGGGCATGCTTTTTTATAGAATGATTGATCTAAAATTAAAGAATAGGACAATGATGATTCAATAGATAAGGCTAAGATTAATGAAATAAAAAATGGGAGAAATAAAAATGGGAAATACAGCAAAAGTGTACTTTACGAATTTTCGGACAACACGATCAAATAATATCTTAAATAAATTAAAAAAATTAATGATTGCGGCAGGAATGAGTGAGATTGATTTTGAAAATAAATTTGCAGCAATAAAAATACATTTTGGAGAGCCAGGAAATATTGCATATTTAAGGCCTAATTTTGCTAAGGTTGTGGTTGATTATATTAAAGAACTTGGGGGAAAACCTTTTCTTACGGATTGTAATACGCTTTATGTTGGACGTCGAAAAGAAGCCTTAGAGCATATGGATACAGCGTATGAAAATGGGTACAATCCTTTTACAACAGGATGTCATATTATCATTGGCGATGGGTTAAAAGGAACAGATGATATGGAAGTACCTGTAGAAGGTGGTATTTATGTGTCAGAAGCTAAAATTGGTCGAAATATTATGGATGCTGATATTCTTATTTCAATGACGCATTTTAAAGGACATGAGTCAACAGGATTTGGAGGGACATTAAAGAACATTGGAATGGGGTGCGGATCGCGACGAGGAAAAATGGAAATGCATTCTGCGGGGAAACCATTTGTTCAATTAAAAAAATGTAAAAGTTGTCACATGTGTTCTGAAGTCTGTGCATTCGATGCGATTTCATATCTTGAAGACAATAAAAAAGCATCAATTGATCATGAAAAATGTGTTGGATGTGGGCGATGTATTGGTATCTGTCCATTTGATGCAATATCAGCTCCTTTTGATGAAAGTTATGATATTCTCAATAAGAAAATTGCAGAATACACAAAAGCTGCTATTAATGGACGACCTCAATTTCATATTAGTTTTGTAGTGGATGTCTCCCCAAATTGCGATTGTCACAGTGAAAATGATTTGCCAATAATACAAGATGTTGGTATTTTTGCTTCAGTTGATCCGGTTGCATTAGATTGCGCCTGTGCGGATGCGTGCAATCAGGCACCAAGGATAAAGGGCAGTTATTTAGATGATCAAATTCAAACGCATGAGATAAAGAATCCAGAGTTAGAAGATTGCTTTACTCTCGTTCATCCCGAAACAAAATGGGAAGTGAGTATTGAGCATGGTGTGGCAATTAATTTAGGGAATAAAGCCTATGAAATAATAGAAGTTTAGATAAAAAGCGTTGATTTGAAAAATGGAAACCGATATCATAAAAGCTTTGGTATTTTATGATTGACAAAGATAATAGAAATAGATATAATGTCAAAAATAATACAATGTACAATCGAATAAAAAACAGTAATGACCAAGAGAAAGATACTGAAAATTGAATTTTAGAGAGTTGGAAAATGGTGTGATTCCAATAATTCAATGGTATGCAATACTCACTTGCGAGCTGCCAACCTGAACATTTACCAAATAATTAGGGAAGGCCGTGATCCGATAGGATTGTCAGCGTTAAATGACTATGGTTAAATTCGTGAAGACGTTTAGACCAGAAGAGGAAATAATTATAAAATTATTTCAAATTAGAGTGGTACCGTGGATAGTATATCCGCCTCTGTTAAGACAGAGGTGGATTTTTTTTGTTTTAATTTATAGTGAATTAAAAACTAAAACCAGGGAAATAATAAGAGTATATAACGGTCACTGAATCAGTGGATTTTATATAAATTAAGAACGTATTAAAACATTTCAAGGAGGAAATTAACAAATGGCAAAATTATTTTATGATGTGGATTGTAATTTGGCACTATTAGATGGAAAAACTGTAGCAATTATTGGTTATGGTAGTCAGGGACATGCCCATGCATTAAACTTAAAAGAATCTGGGGCTAACGTTGTTGTTGGACTTTATGAAGGTAGTAAATCTTGGCCAATAGCCGAAGCAGCAGGTTTAAAGGTAATGACAGCTGCAGATGCAACAAAGGTTGCAGATATTATTATGATTTTACTTCCTGATGAATTACAACCAGTGATTTATAAAGAAAGCATTTTACCTAACCTTTCAGCAGGTAATTATCTTGCATTCGCACATGGTTTTAATATTCATTATGGTCAGGTTAAACCACCAGAAGATGTTAATGTATTTATGATTGCACCAAAAGGCCCAGGACATACCGTGCGAACTCAATATCAAGAAGGCAAAGGGGTTCCAAATTTAATTGCTGTCTATCAAGATCCTACAGGTAATACCCATGATATTGGATTAGCCTATGCATCTGGTATTGGTGGAGGCCGAGCAGGTATTTTAGAAACAACCTTTAAAGAAGAAACTGAAACAGATTTATTTGGAGAACAAGCCGTTCTTTGTGGTGGCGTAACAGCTTTAATGAAAGCAGGATTTGATACATTAGTAGAAGCTGGATATCAACCTGAGAGTGCATATTTTGAATGTGTACATGAAATGAAATTAATTATTGATTTAGTTGTTCAAGGTGGATTAGGATATATGCGATATTCTATTAGTGATACGGCTGAATATGGAGATTATATTACAGGAAGTAAAATTGTTACGGAAGATACAAAAAAAGCAATGAGAGACGTTCTTTCTGATATTCAAGATGGAACATTTGCACGTAATTGGATTCTCGAAAATCAAGCGAATCGCCCATATTTCAATGCAGTTCGTCGTATTGAAACTGAAACACAAGTTGAAAAAGTTGGAGCTGAATTACGAACGATGATGTCTTGGATTAAAAAATAAATAATTGCGTGATAGAACCAATTGCTTTTTATAAAGAGATCATAAATTATTTATGAAAAAGTAAAGAATGAATGTGTACATAAATGAAATTTTAAAAAAGAGCAGAAAACCTTCTGCTGAGATTGTAGACAACTATAATGTAGTACAGATATTTGTTAGCATGGTGTGTGCATCAATTCGAACAGGTGGTAGCCTGCTCGAATTGCAAGCCCAACAGATTAATAATTGGTTGGTACGGAAGTTTGTCAACAAAAAGAGCAGAAAACCTTCTGCTCTTTTTAATAAAAATAATTAAATAATACTCATAGGAGGATACGCAATGAGCAAAATTATTAGTATATTTGATACAACGCTTCGTGATGGAGAACAATCTCCAGGGTGTAGCATGAACCTTAAAGAAAAATTAGAGATGGCGAAACAGTTAGAACGCTTGAAAATTGATGTAATAGAAGCTGGTTTTGCCATTGCTTCTCCTGGGGATTTTGAATCAGTAAAATTAGTCGCAAATGAAATAAAAAATGCAACAGTTGCAAGTTTAGCCCGAAGTACAGAAAAGGATATCACAGCAGCTTATGAAGCATTAAAGGGTGCAGTTAATCCACGCATTCATTATTTCTTGGCTACGTCAGATATTCATATGAAATATAAATTAAGAATGTCACCAGAAGAAGTTTTAGAAAAGGCGATAAAAATGGCGCGCTTTTCTAGAAATTTGTGTGGAGAAGTTGAATTTTCAGCAGAGGACGCATCTCGAACTCGACCTGAGTTTTTGTATCAAATTTTAGAAGGAGTGATTAATGAAGGTGTTACTATCGTTAATGTTCCAGATACGGTTGGTTATGCGACACCTGGTGAATATTATAAATTCATAGAAGGTATACGAAAAAATGTTAAAAATATTGATAAAGCAACGATCTCAGCACATGTACATGATGATTTAGGACTGAGTGTTGCAAATTCGTTAGCAGCAGTGCAAGCAGGTGCCGGACAAATAGAGTGTACCATTAATGGGATTGGAGAACGTGCAGGAAATGCAGCCCTCGAAGAAATTGTGATGGCATTAAAAACGAGACATGATATTTATGATGCGGATACCAATATTGATACCACTCAAATTTATCGATCAAGTCGGTTATTATCAAAATTAACTGGGGTAAAAGTCCAACCTAACAAAGCAATTGTTGGAGAAAATGCCTTTGCTCATGAATCTGGAATTCATCAACATGGGATGATAGCAAACAAAGAAACCTATGAAATAATGACACCTGAGTCCGTTGGATTAAAAGAAAATAAAATGGTTCTTGGTAAACATTCAGGAAAACATGCATTTGTTGATAAATTAAAATCATTAGGATACATCTTTGCTCAAGAAGAGGTAAGTGATTTATTTAGTCAATTTAAAATTCTAGCTGATAAGAAAAAAGACATTTCTGACAAAGATATTTTGGCAATTGTAGAACAAAAACAATTGGCTATTCCAGAAGTTTATACCTTGGATCGATTTATCATCAATACAGGTAACACCATATCTACTGCAGCGACGATACGATTGAAAAAAGATGGCGAATTAATTGAAGGCGTATCTTTAGATGATGGCCCAATTAGTGCAGGATTTAAAGCAATTAGTGTCCTTGTTGGATGTAATTTAACCTTAATCGATTATGGGGTTGAAGCAGTGACTGATGGAACCGATGCTCAAGGCGAAGCACAGGTAAAAATTTCGGACGGAACCCATGTTTACCATGGTCGTGGTTTAAGTACAGATATTATTGATGCAAGTTTAAAAGCGTATGTGAATGCAGTAAACCAAATGCTTTATATTCGAAAGACTCAAGAATGTAAAGTGTAATTATTCGAAAAAGGAGGCTTACAATGTTAAAAAAAATTCAAGTTTTTGATTCGACTTTAAGAGATGGAGCCCAAGCAGAAGGCATTTCATTTTCAGTTGAAGATAAGATAAGGGTTATGGAAACCTTAGATAAAATTGGAGTGGATTATATTGAGGCAGGAAACCCTGGTTCTAATCCTAAGGATATTGAATTCTTTAATCGAATAAAAGGAAGAAAACTTAAACATGCAAAGCTTGTGGCATTTGGAAGTACACGGCGTGGAGGAATTGTAGTTGAAGACGATGAAAATATAAAAGCAATATTAGAAACCCAGACCCCTGCAGTTGCGATATTTGGTAAAAGTTGGCCTTTTCATATTACAGATATTATTAAAACAAGTTTAGATGAAAATCTGTGTATGATTGAAGATACTATGGTATATTTAAAAGCAAATCATAAGGATGTAACCTTTGATGCAGAACATTTTTTTGATGGCTATAAAGCCGATCCAGTTTATGCAATGGAAGCATTATTAGCAGCTGAATCAGGAGGGGCAGATTGTTTAGCTCTTTGCGATACCAATGGAGGAACTTTGCCTTTTGAGATCCAAGAGATTATTGAGGTAGTACAAAAGAAATTAAAAACACCATTAGGAATCCATTGCCATAACGATAGTGGATTTGCGGTAGCAAATACGATTATGGCTGTTAAATCAGGAGCAATACAAGTTCAAGGAACTTTTCTTGGCTATGGTGAACGCTGTGGAAATGCAAATTTAGGAACAATTATACCAAATCTTCAATTAAAAATGGGATTTGAGTGTTTACCAGAAAAAGAACTAAAAAAACTAACATCTTCAAGTATACGTATTGCAGAAATTTCAAATTACAGCCTTACTGGAAGAGAACCGTTTATTGGAAAATCGGCGTTTGCACACAAAGGTGGGATGCATATTGATGCGGTTTTAAAAAATCCCCAATCGTTTGAACATATTGAACCAGAGGCTATTGGAAATCAACGCCGGATTTTGATGTCTGAGGTGTCAGGACGCAGTACCATTATCCAATTAATTAACGAAGTGGATTCAAGTTTGACAAAGAAATCGGAAGAAACGACAAAAGTAATGAATCGCATTAAGGAACTAGAATATCAAGGGTATCAATTTGAAGGCGCAGAAAGTAGTGTAAAACTATTGATCCGAAAAGAATTGGGGAAATACAAACCATTTTTTACTTTGGAAGATTTTAAAACAATTGGAGAGCAAACCCATCATAAAGGAGCATTAAGTTCATCAGCAGTGGTTAAAATAAATGTGGATGGGCAATCAGAAATTAATGCAGCAGAAGGGGATGGCCCCGTAAATGCCTTGGATAAAGCACTAAGAAAGGCATTAGAAGTATTTTATCCTAATATACGAGATGTTCGATTAACAGATTTTAAGGTTCGCGTGATTGATTCAAAATCAGCGACTGCTTCAAAGGTTCGGGTATTGATTGAAAGTTCGGATGGCTTGGATATATGGTCAAATGTTGGGGTCTCAACAGATCTCGTTGAAGCCAGTTTAATTGCGTTGATTGATTCAATTGAATATAAGTTATTAAATGATATGGAACGTAAACTAAAGGAATATAAATTTTTATAAAACAAACAGAAATTGAATGGAGATGAATGATTATGGGAATGACAATGACTCAGAAGATTTTAGCTGCCCATGCAGGGTTGGATGAGGTAAAACCAGGAGATTTGATTATGGCAAATTTAGATCTCGTATTAGGAAATGATATTACAGCACCCGTTGCGATTAATGTTTTTAAGGGAATTAATGCAAAAACAGTGTTTGATAAAGATAAGGTAGTATTAGTTCCAGATCATTTTGCACCAAATAAGGATATTAAAGCGGCTGAGCAATGTAAAATGATGCGCGAGTTTGCAGGGGAACAAGAGATAACAAATTATTTTGAAATCGGAGAAATGGGTGTTGAGCATGCACTTCTTCCAGAAAAAGGATTAGTTGTAGCAGGTGATTTAGTGATTGGTGCAGATTCGCATACCTGTACTTATGGTGCATTAGGTGCTTTTTCAACAGGTGTTGGAAGCACAGATATGGCAGCTGGTATGGCAACAGGTAAGGCGTGGTTTAAAGTACCAGCAGCTATAAAATTTGTTTTAAAAGGTGAATTAAATCAGTATGTTTCAGGTAAAGATGTAATCTTACATATTATAGGAATGATTGGTGTGGATGGCGCTTTGTATAAATCCATGGAGTTTGTTGGTGAAGGTATCCGAAATCTTACCATAGATGATCGTTTCACTATTGCAAATATGGCAATTGAAGCAGGTGCTAAAAACGGAATATTCAATGTGGATCAACAAACACTTAATTATATCAATGATCATTCTAAAAAAGAATTTTCAGTGTATGAAGCCGATTCTGATGCAGAATATGACCAAACGATTGAAATTGATTTATCAACGATTAAACCAACGGTTGCTTTTCCACATTTACCAGAGAATACAAAAACAACCGATGAAATTATAGAACCTGTGATTATCGATCAAGTTGTAATTGGATCGTGTACAAATGGGCGTTTATCAGATTTTACAAAAGCTGCAAAAATATTTGAAGGACGAAAAGTAGCCAAAGGGATTCGTACCTTAATTATTCCTGCAACCCAAAAGATTTATCTGCAATGCATGGAATTAGGATATTTGAAAATTTTTATTGAAGCAGGAGCAATAGTGAGCACACCAACCTGTGGTCCATGTTTAGGTGGACATATGGGTATTTTAGCAGGTGGAGAACGATGTGTTGCAACAACAAATCGGAATTTTGTAGGACGAATGGGTCATGTTGATTCAGAAGTTTATTTAGCAAATCCTGAAGTTGCAGCCGCTTCTGCAATTCTTGGTCGTATTGCAGATCCAACAGAATTATAAAATAAGGAGAAATTATGAAAGCTCAAGGAAAAGTATTCCGATATGGAAACAATGTGGATACAGATGTTATTATGCCAGCCCGTTATCTAAATACTACTGATCCAAAAGAATTAGCACAACATTGCATGGAAGATATCGATAGTGATTTTATTAAGAATGTAAAAGATGGCGATATCATCGTAGCTGATAAAAATTTTGGTTGTGGTTCGTCGAGAGAACATGCACCGATTGCAATTAAAGCAGCAGGAATTTCGTGTGTGATTGCAATTGATTTTGCACGAATTTTTTATCGCAATTCCATTAATATTGGGCTACCAATTTTAGAATGTCCTGAAGCCGTCAAAGAAATTGAAGCAGGAGATGAAGTTGCTGTTGATTTTGATACAGGAGTAATCACAAATATCACAAAGAATACAATCTATCAAGGTCAAGCCTTTCCAGAGTTTATGCAAAAGTTAATTGCAGCTGGAGGATTGGTTAATAATATTAATAAAACATTATAAAAATAAATTGAGTGAATGATGTGATCATAAATCATGAGGAGAAAAGATATGAATTATAATATAGCAGTGATTCCAGGAGATGGTATTGGACCAGAAATTGTTGGAGCTAGTATCAATGTATTAAATAAAATAGCAGAAAAATTTAATCATACCTTTGATTATAAAGAAGTATTAGCAGGTGGTATTGCAATTGATACCTGTGATACACCTCTTCCCCAAAAAACAATTGATATTTGTTTAAAAAGTGATGCAGTTCTTTTGGGAGCACTAGGAGGACCAAAATGGGATAATGTTCCAGGAGATAAACGACCAGAAGCAGGGTTGTTAGGATTACGAAAAAGCCTAGGATTGTATGCAAATTTAAGACCAGCGATTCTTTATGAAGAATTAAAAGCGTCCTGTCCGTTACGACCAGAAATTATGGGGGATGGACTTGATTTAATGGTTGTACGTGAATTAACAGGTGGTATTTATTTTGGAGAAAAAGGTCGAGATGATGATAACAATGCGGCTTGGGATATTATGAAATATTCGCGACCTGAAGTCCTTCGAATTGCTCGAAAAGCTTTTACAATTGCAATGAAACGTGGTAAAAAAGTAACCAATGTAGATAAAGCTAATGTTTTGGAAGTTTCACGTTTTTGGAGAAGTTGTGTAGAAGAAGTTGCTAAAGATTTTCCTGAAGTTGAACTCAATCATTTATATGTGGATAATGCAGCAATGCAATTGGTAGTTAATCCTAAACAATTTGATGTGATTGTGACTGGAAATTTATTTGGAGATATTTTATCCGATGAAGCAAGTATGATTACAGGATCCATTGGAATGTTACCATCTGCAAGTATGGCTGATGGTAAATTTGGAATGTTTGAACCTATTCATGGCTCAGCACCCGATATTGCAGGTCAAGATATCGCAAATCCTATTGCAACGATTGTATCTGTCGCAATGATGTTACGTTATTCATTAGATTTAGAAAAAGAAGCGGATTGTATTGAAGCAGCGGTTAAGAAGACCCTTGCACAAGGCTATCGAACGAAAGATATTTACAGTGATGGGATGAAAGCTGTTGGAACAATTGAGATGAGTCAAAAGATTATTGAAAATCTTTAGAATGTAAATTGCAATAAGTAATAGCAGCGCATAATAAAGGTAGTATTAAAGGACTACTTAATTATATATTAGTTTGTTGAAAAAGATATAAGCTAGTCCCGACAATTGTTATATCATGGTGTGTGCCTCAAGGCGAACAGGCGGTAGCCTGTCCGAATTGCCAGCACACAACAGATTAACAATTAGTCGGGACGGGAGCTTGTTGCTGAACTTATAGACTCAATCGTGTAATAGTATAAGAAGGAACACTTAGTTGTTATTACAAAAATGTAATGGTTTAGCTAAAGAACAATAAGAGTGATGATCTGTTGGATTCGTTTGAGATGAAAGGATAATAAGATGAAAAGTGATGCAGTAACAAAAGGCGTGGGTACAACCCCACAACGTTCGTTGTTTAAAGCAATGGGTTATATTGATGAAGAATTAGAACGTCCATTAGTGGGTGTTGTCAATTCGTTTAATGAAATTGTTCCAGGACATGTTCATTTAAATACCATCACAAAAGCAGTAAAAGATGGCGTTCGAATGGCTGGAGGAACACCGATTGAATTTCCAGCGATTACAGTATGTGATGGGATTGCAATGGGACATGTTGGGATGAAATATTCATTGGCTTCTCGCGAAATTATTGCGGATTCAATTGAAATTATGGCTACAGCACATGCTTTTGATGCACTTGTTCTTATTCCAAATTGTGATAAGGTTGTGCCAGGTATGTTAATGGCAGCTGCACGATTAAATATTCCAACCGTTGTTGTCAGCGGGGGACCGATGTTAGCAGGTAAAGCTATTGGACAGAAGGATACCGATTTAAATACTGCATTTGAAGCTGTTGGTGCTTACAATGCTGGAAAAATAGATGAAGCAGAATTAAAATCGTTTGAAGATGCAGTATGTCCTAGCTGCGGGTCATGTTCGGGGATGTTTACAGCCAATAGTATGAATTGTTTAACCGAAGTATTGGGAATGGGACTACCTGGTAATGGAACAATTCCTGCTGTCTTTGCTGAACGTGTTCGACTTGCTAAAAAAGCGGGAATTCAAGTAATGGAAATGTTTGAGCGTGATATTAAGCCACGGGATATTATGACAGAAACAAATTTTAAAAATGCATTAGCCTGTGATATGGCACTGGGATGTTCAACCAATAGTATTTTACATTTGCCAGCGATTGCGAATGAAGCGGGTGTGATCATTGATCTGAATGAAGTCAATGAGATATCAGCGAAAACGCCACACTTATGTAAACTTGCACCTTCAGGAAATCATCATCTAGAAGATTTGTATTATGCTGGGGGGATTCAAGCGCTAATGAAAATTCTAGCGGATGACAATCTTATTGATACCAGTTTGATGACTGTAACCGGAAAAACCATCGCTGAAAATCTTCAAGGGGTCTATAATAAAAATCCAGAAGTGATTCATCCAATTAATCAAGCCTATAGTCAAACAGGTGGTCTTGCGATACTATTTGGGAATTTATCCCCTGATGGTTGTGTTGTTAAGCAAGCTGCGGTATCAAAAGAAATGCTAAAACATCAAGGACCAGCGCGTGTTTTTAATTCTGAAGAAGAAACAACAGAAGCTATAAAGGGTGGAAAAATTAAAAAGGGCGACGTGATTGTGATTCGTTATGAAGGACCAAAAGGTGGACCAGGAATGCGAGAAATGTTATTCCCAACATCAGCGATTGCCGGTATGGGTTTGGATAAAGATGTTGCATTAATAACAGATGGACGATTTAGTGGTGCAACACGTGGGGCATCCATTGGACATGTTTCACCAGAAGCAGCAGCAGGTGGTCCAATAGGATTAGTTGAAGAAGGTGATTTGATCAAAATTGATATTGTTAATCGATCGATTGAATTATTGGTTGATGCAGCTGTTTTAAACGAACGACAAAAAAATTGGGTTTGTATCGAACCAAAAATTACAACAGGATATCTTGCACGCTATGCAAAATTAGTGACTTCTGCATCCACAGGGGCAGTATTTGAAAAGTAAAGTGAGGTACTAGTTAACGAAGGAAAGCAATAGCATTTTAAATAAAGGCATATATTATAGGAAGGAAGTGAAATTATGGAAGAAAAAAAAATATTAATGGGATCAGAAATTACGGTGCGTTGTTTACAAGAACAAGGGATTAACCATGTCTTTTCTTTTCCAGGTGGCGTTGTGATTCCATTATTTGATGCATTTTATCGATTGGATCATGACATTACAGAAATTTGCCCATGTCACGAACAAAATGGAGTGCATGCGGCAGATGGTTATGCTCGTACCAGTGATACGGTAGGTGTTGCGATTACAACATCTGGACCAGGAGCAACAAATGCAATTACAGGGATTGCCAATGCCTATTTAGATTCGGTACCATTGGTTGTGATAACGGGCCAAGTTGCAACACCATTATTAGGAAAGGATTCTTTCCAAGAAATTGATATAACAAGTGTGACAATGCAGATTACAAAACATAATTATCTTGTCTCTGATGTAAAAGATCTTGCCCATACGATTCGTGAAGCATTTGTTTTGGCACAGTCGGGACGTCCAGGACCAGTTGTTATTGATATTCCTAAGGATATTTTTATTGCAAAAACAGAGTATCAATGGACAGAAATTAAAAAATTCCAATCACACTATCCTGAAATTAACAGTCAAAAAATAAATGAAGCAATTGATGCGATTAATGCAGCAGAAAATCCGACGATTTATGCTGGTGGCGGCGTGATTAAATCAAAGGCTCATAAAGAGCTATTAGCCTTTGCAGAAAAAGCTGGAATTCCAGTTGCAAATTCATTAATGGGGTTAGGTGGTATTCCAAGAGACCATGAACTATCACTGGGAATGGTTGGTATGCATGGATCTCAAGAAGCAAATTTAGCGGTAATTAATGCCGATTTATTAATTGCGATTGGGGCACGTTTTAGTGATCGTGTGACAGGAAATGGGACAGAGTTTGCACGCAATAAAAGAATTATTCATATCGATGTCGATCCAACAGAATTTGCTAAAAACATTCCTTGCGAAATGCAAATTCAAGGAAATATTAAAGATGTCTTACCATTATTAACGAAAAGCATTCAAAAGAAAACATATCCAAAATGGTATGAAAAAATAAAGAATTGGCATGTACCATCGCCTTCACAAAATGAGTATAATCCGAAAAATCTATTAAATACAATAAATGCGGATTATCCCGAAGCGTTTGTCGTAACAGAAGTTGGTCAACATCAAATGTGGGTAGGACAGTTTTGGAATTTCAAACGCCCAGCACAATTTATTACATCAGGTGGACTAGGAACCATGGGTTATGGTTTAGGAGCAGCAATTGGCGTTAAGCTTGCAAATCCTAAGAGTGATGTTCTTTTAATTGCAGGTGATGGTAGTTTTAGAATGAATTGTCAAGAATTGATTACCTTAAGTAAGTATAATATTCCATTAAAGATTTTCCTATTTGATAATGAGGCGCTAGGAATGGTCCGACAATGGCAAAAACTATTTAGTGATAAACGTTATGCTCAGACCGATGTTGTTCAGTGTACTGATTATTTAAAATTAGCAGCTGCAAGTGGGATTCCAGGGTATAAAGTAACAACAATGGAAGAAATGAAAGATGCTCTAGAAAAAGTTAAAGACGAAACCGGTCCTGTATTGGTTCATGTAAAAATTTCAAACGAAGAAGGGGTCTATCCGATTGTCCCAGCGGGATGTGCAATTGATGAAATTTATTACGAATAACAAACCCCGTCCCGACTAATTGTTAATCTATTGTGTGCTGGCAGTTTGGACAGGCTACTGCCTGTTCGCC
>LGOV01000028.1_pt2 | contig 29048 bp, 27 predicted proteins | sample 469881 | NCBI WGS metagenome assembly LGOV01 (sample SAMN03857199, study PRJNA290197) | marine sediment metagenome | biome: marine cold seep biome; feature: cold seep; material: marine sediment; isolation source: sample #5579, elevator 3A push core 41 containing 12 cm of sediment... ...
GCCATGCTGGAACAAAAAGTCGCTGCCCGAACTAAAGCGCTAGAGCATTTAGCCAACTGCGACATGCTAACCGGTTTATTAAATCGTCATGGCCTAGCGCGCTGCACCGAAGAAGCTCTGGAGCGTAATCGTCGAAACGGCCATCGCTTGGCACTACTGATGCTTGACCTGGATCGTTTCAAACCCATTAACGACTGCTATGGCCATGAGGCAGGTGATTTTGTCTTACAACAAATTGCCAATCGTATTGCCCATATGGCGCGTACCGGTGACCACTGTGCACGCTTTGGAGGCGATGAGTTTATTATTATCATGGAGAACATTGAACCTCACGATACGCTTGAGAATATACAGGCACGTATCGACGAAGCCATTCGCTCACCCATCAAACTCCCCTGCGGCGAGCGGGTTAGTGTTAGCGTGAGCGTTGGGGTAAGCACTTGTCAGGGAACAGAGGACGCCACTCTTGAGAGTTTACTGCGTGAAGCCGATAGCCATATGTACGCCGTCAAATCACGCCAAGCAACAGCGTGCTATCGCTACGGCTCGACGAATTAATCTTTAGCAAATATCTTGGCTATTAATCAAACAGGCTCATACGCTTCATAACGTTATCGCGTTTGATTTTCCAATGGAACATAGCACCGGCGACGTGCAATACCACCAAGCCTAAAATGGCCCACCCCAGGCGCTCATGCCACATAAAGAGTTGTTCAGACAGTTGCTCGCGCTCGCCAATCAAACCGGGTAAATGCCAGTGAAAAAACTCCACTGGAAAACCGCCGCTTGCGGTAGCCGCCCAGCCCAATAAAGGCATAACGACCAACGCCAAGTAGAGCAAATGGTGAACGCTGGTACTCACTACCCTCTCGAAGGCATTTAGAGGCGGTTCATGGTCAGGCACCACAAAGGTCAAGCGGGTAATAATACGTAGCGTCATTAGCAACAGGATCAGCACGCCCAGCGTCTTATGGCTGGTATACAGCAAGTTCGTCAACATATTGCCGACTAGAGCGACGGTGCGTTCATAGCCCAAAAAGCCTAATGTCAAACCGCTGACCAAGGAGAGCAACACCGCGCCAGCTACCAGCCAGTGCAGCACCCGATGCGGGTAGATATAGTGATCCAGTTCGTGCATGTAGTGCTCCTAACAACCAATTCATTTGTTCTTCATTCTAGTCAGTAACTCTCCCATACGCTGATTAAAGCACTACACGGCCATCAACGCTAAACATTACTTAGGCTCTACTTGGGCTAAAAAACCACTTTATAGCGCTTGTTCGGGCACTGCCAACTGATCGCGTATTAACTCTGCCAAACGGCGCGCAGGCTCCGAAGGTCGGTGTGGCGCCCGGTGCAGCGCTAACTCAATCATCGGCAGCGCAGGCAGTCCACTGCTCTCATCCAGCGGCCTCAGTGCAGGGGTTAGCATACTGCGAGTCACCACCACGATAGCCAGACCGGCGGTCACAATAGGCGCCAGCCCCGCCATGGATTGGCTGGTATAGGCCACGCGCCAGCTGCGCCCCGCCGATTGCAGCGCCTGCTCGGCCACTTCACGGAATACGTCAGCCCCCGGTGAGTAGAGCGCCAATGGTAGCGGATCGCTTAGCAGCGGCTGCTGGTTCATACCGACTGCCCACAGCAGCGGTTCCCGGCGAATTACATCGCCTCCCGGCGAGTTACGCTGCCGGGTCACCAAGGCAAGATCCAGCTCTTTAGCCTTAACCTGCTCAACGAGATGTGCGCTGGTGCCGCAGATCACCTTTAACCCCACGGCGGGGTAGAGCTGATGAAAGTAGGCAAACACCGAGGGCAGCAGCGAGGCGTAATCTTCAGGTATGCCGAGGGTAAGATCGCCTGTTACCTGACGCGCCTGCATATCGCTCCACGCTTCATCGTTAAGCGCTAATAGTCGCCGGGCGTGGTTAAGCAAGCGTTCGCCTTCTGAGGTAAAGCGTATTCGCCGCCCTTCCCGCTCGTGCAGCGTGAGCGAGAGCTGCGCTTCTAACCGCTGGAGCTGCATGCTCACAGTGGACTGAGTATACGCCAACCGTTTAGCAGCTGCGGTCACACTGCCGGTGTCCGCAATCGCTACCAAGGTGCGTAGCAGGGTTAGGTCTAACGTGGGGGCACGCATATATCACCAAACTTGATGAAATCGATCATAAAAGATCGATATTGTGATGCATTGATGATGAGTATGCTGCTCGGCACATGCTCAAATCAAGGAGAACTCTTATGCATCCCGTTCACTCCCCCGCGTTATTTCCACGTTGGTACAGTGTTGGTGCGGCGCTGGTGGCCGTGATGCTTTGGAGTGGGGCACCGCTGCTGGCTGAGTTTGCCAAAGCAACACCGCCCTTGCAGCTTACCGCCGTTACCCTATTAGCGGGATCATTGGCGACGCTACCGTTAAGCCGCCGCGTTAATGTCGCTGCCTGCGGCGCGGGCTGGCAACTCAGCGTTTGGGTGGGTATCCCACTACTCATCTTTGGCGCCGTCAGCACCTACTTTATTGGCATGCGGTTAGCGCCCGCCGCCGAAGCGGCGCTAATTACCTACACCTGGCCCGTGCTGTTCGTGCTGCTCAGCCAATGGAGCCGTTTTGGCCGCTTACGCATCGCGGGGGTTGTCGGCGCCCTTATAGCGTTTTCAGGCGCGGCGCTATTGTTGGTTCCTCAAGCTATCAGCGGGGGATTGGGTGGTGCCACCACGGGCTACGCACTAGCACTGCTGGCTGCCTGCTGCTGGGCGATCTATTCATGGTTAAGCCAAGCTGCACCAGTGGCCCTAACATCATTGCTGCCGCGGCTACTGCTCATGGCCTGCGCTATTGCCGTGGCCGCCAGCTTAATACTGGAAGGCACCCTCGCCCTCCCCAGCGGTGAAGCGTTATTAGCGGGCATCGCGCTGGGCTTAGGGCCTTACGGAGTAGCCATGGTGGCGTGGGATAAAGCGCTACGCTGGGGGCACGCGAGCCTTGTGGGCAGCTTGGCGTATGGTGTGCCGATTCTGGCCGCCCTACTGCTGGTGCTGGCAGGCATGAGCGTGCTCGACTGGCGTCTACCCGCCGCGGCAACGCTGGTGGTGGTAGGCTGCCTCAAAGCGAGCCGTTAACCTCCTCACGCCTCACTATTTACACCTCACGCCTCACTATTTACACCTCACCATCGACCAACGCCCCTATCACGGTAAGCAACAGGGGCGCAGGGTATTATCGATTAACGCTAACAATTAAAGCTCTGGGGGAATATCCGCCGGCTCCATTTCAAGGCTCAGTTCAAATAAGCCGCTACCGGTAGCACTAAAGCCGCGTGCGCTTACCGTGTAAGTGCCGGGCAGCAACTGCTCTTGAAGCCGTGAGTCGGTACCGCCCGCGCCGTCGTCATCGCTGGCGACAAAACCTTGGCCACTGATCTCGATAAAGGTATCAAAATCGTCAGAGCGCATTTCCAGCGTCACTAACGAGCTCTCTTCTACCTCCAACTGATACGTCAGCAATTCACCACTATACCAACCGTTAAGCGCGTCACCAGGGGTAAGCGTGCCTTCATTGCGCAGATCAACATCTGGCATATCACGTGGCGCCATGGAGAGCGTAAACATACCACTGCTCTCGCCATAGGCAGTACGTGCCGTTAACTGATATTCACCGGGAGCAAGAAAATCAGCGATGCTAGCATCCAGGTTGCCGGCACTGTCATCATCTTCGCGGTAGTAACCGTTAGGCCCTTCAAGCACCAGGTAGGAATCGATGTCGCTGGAGCGCATCTCAATTTGGTACATGCCAGCTTCTTCTACTTCTACTTGGTAACTAAGCTCCTGGCCACTAAACCAGCCGTTGAGAGAGTCATCGGGCGTCAGCTCTCCATCATTGCGCAGCTCACCATCACCTGGTAACTCGTGAGGCTCTACTGAAAGCGTATAAACGCCATTGCCATCATCGTAGGCGCTACTTGCCGTCAGCGTATATTCACCGGGCTCAAGGAAATCAGCAATGCGTGCGTCTAAATCACCAGCACTGTCGTCGTCTTCGCGGGCGTAGCCGTTCGGCCCTTCAATCTCCAGGTAAGCGTCGAAGTCGTCAGAACGCATTTCCAATTGGTATAGGCCTGCCTCTTCTATATTCAAGGTGATTTCACGGGCATCCCCTTGCAGCCAACTATCGATGGGTTCGCCCACCGCCACCGTGTCGGCATCCGTCAGCTCAACTGTTCGGCTGTCAACGGTAAACGGGCCATAACTGTGGGCATCGGCACCGCTAACCACCACTACATAGTCGCCGCTCTCTTCAATACGGTGACGAACGATAGAGGCATTATCGAGCAGCTGTAGCTGATCATCATAAAGCGCCACAACACCTTGCAAGGCTCCATTGAGAGATATCTCGACAATCTCATCCTCTTCCAGTGCGATGGCGTAGCGCATGAAGCGGCTACCATCGTTACCGTTCAGCTCGCTGGCCGAGGTTATTTCACCACGCATGAGCTCATCAAGCGTGAGCTTTTCAAGGCCAACAATAGCCTCGGCAACAGACGGCTGATCAGTTGTCTCAGCAGTTTCGGCAGGTGCTTCATCGACGGTTTGTCCCGGCAAGGGAATAATTTGAGCGGCGAGAAAACCAACGGCTGCGCCACCGATCGCCACCAATACAAACGTAAACGAAGAAGATCTAGCCATGAGCGGTTCCTTGTTGAGTCGCAATGACAATCATTAATTAGATAAGCATCGGTGATTATAAGATGCTTACTCAATTAAAGTGAGCGTTTCATGAAAAACGTTGCATTGCACAAAGTGTTTTCTGTACTCAATCCATACTTGGGCTGATAAGTCACTGAAACCCAAGGCCTCATAAGTAGAGACTAAAAAATCGCGAAATTGAACCTATTTGCATCGATCTTCTCAAAGCTTGCTGACTCGTTGCGACAAGGGTAGTATCGACAAGCCTATCAGGCACCTCATCAAGAGTGCGGGATTCGCAACACGCAAAACTGAGGTACTCCTATGGGAGCCCAAAAACGACTGATCCGAACGATTTGTTTGGCAGCAGTAGTAGCAAGTAGCGCTGCCAATAGTGCTTTTGCACACGAGACAGAAATACAGGAAGGCGTCGCCTCTTTTTATAGTGACCGCTTTCAAGGAGCGACCACTGCCAGTGGAGAGCCCTTTGACCAGCAGGCGTTGACCGCCGCCCACCCGAGTTTGCCGTTTGGCACCAAGGTGTTGGTGACACGCCCGGATACGGGGCAAGAGGTAGAAGTACTGATCAATGATCGTGGCCCTTTCATTCAAGGACGCATTATTGATTTATCTAAACGCGCGGCAGCGAAGCTTGGCATGATTCGCCGCGGTACAGCTCCAGTGATGGTAACGCTGTTGGATTAACGGATAACACATCCTTGGTTGTTGTGTGATACCCATTAGCCTAATCAATGCGACAGCACACGAAGCATCGTTATCTTAAGCAGTCAACAGACAGGGCGACCAGCAATGGTCGCCCTGTTTCTTTATGTGGCTACTTTCCAATACATTAACGAACTTGCAAGCAGGCTAATGGTCACTATGCTGCAAGGAGTTCGATACACGCCAAGTATTTGCAGGAGGCACATCTATGCAGTCACAATTCTATACGCTTACCGATTATCCCAAAGGCCTACCCAATCGCACGCTCTTTAAGCTGGAAACACAACCCCTACCCGACCTAGCCGAAGGCGAAGTACGTATTCGCAACCGCTGGCTTTCCGTCGACCCTTATATGCGTGGTCGCATGAGCGGCATTCGCACCTATGTGGATCCGTTTGAACTCGGCAAGCCGATGGAAGGCGGCGCCATTGGAGAGATCATCGAGACCAATGATTCAAGCTTAAAAGTGGGCGACAAAGTAAGCCATATGGGCGGTTGGCGGGATATTGCCCAACTGCCTGCGCAGGGCGTCACGCCGCTACCCGATATCGATGTTCCCGAACAGGCCTATCTGGGCGTACTCGGCATGCCTGGCATGACCGCCTGGACTGGCCTCAACCTGATTGCCGAATGCAAGCCGAGTGACAATGTGTTGGTTAGCGCGGCTAGCGGTGCCGTAGGCTCCCTGGCAGTGCAGTTGGCCAAAGCCAAAGGTTGTCATGTGGTCGGTATTGCCGGGGCTGCGCATAAGCTGGCCTGGCTTGAATCATTGGGCGTTGAACCGGTTAGCTACCGTGACCGTACCGCACAGGAGTTAAGCGACGCCATTAAGCTCGCCAGCCCCAACGGTATCGATGTGTATTACGAAAACGTCGGCGGTACCTGCCTAGAAGCGGCATTGAGTCAATTGAATGAAGGCGCGCGGATTGCCGTATGCGGCATGATCGATAGCTACAATGCAAAAGAGCCTGCCCCCGGCCCGAGCAATCTATCTCAGTTGGTAGTGCGCAAGGCCAAAATGCAGGGCTTTATTGTGGCCGACCATTGGTCTAGCTACCCCTATTTTCTGAACGAAGTAGCCCCTCAAGTAGCGGAAGGTAAGCTGGTATATAAAGAGACAGTGAAAGAAGGTCTGGAGAACACCCCCGATGCATTCCTGTCCCTGTTTGACGGCGGCAATACCGGTAAAATGCTGGTCAAGCTATAAACCTCACGCCTTCTGGCTAACCCTACCGCGAAATCAACGATCCTGGCGGTAGGGCGCCCGTCTTAGAAAAAAACATCAAATCGTTAGACCAATAGCGAATTGATTATTAAAATCATCCACCATAGCGGTGTGTTTTAACCCATCGGCGCCGCCGATGGGTTAAAGCGCGTTGTGGATTCGTCGCTTGGCACTTATTGCTTGAATTTAGGGTTTAAGCGGCATGCATTAACGTATTAAGTACGTTTCACTAGGGGACCTCTCATGGAAGAAAGCACGCGCGATCACAGTAAATGGCCAGCTATAATAGTTGGCCTGCTACTATTTATTATCGGCTTGGTGCTTGCTTTTGGCGGCAGCAAGCTCGTCAGCGTAGGCGGCAGCGCCTACTACTTAATTGCCGGGCTTAGCATTATTGCTTGCGGCGTTCTATTTACCCTGCGCAAAGGCGCCGCTCTGTGGCTCTACGCGCTGATTCTTTTTGCCACATTAGTGTGGGCGCTGTGGGAGGTTGGTCTCGACTGGTGGCAGTTAGTGCCCCGCGTTGCCATTCTCTGTTTAATAGGTATTCTGCTGCTCCTGCCCTGGTGGCGTAAGCCACTACATTCAAAAGGCGGCAGCCTGGCGCTTGTTGGGAGCATTGCTACCGCCGTTATCGTGGCCATTGCCAGTCAGTATAACGATCCCGGCGCTATCGAAGGGTCGCTAGCCACTAATAACCAATCAACGGCCGATAGCACTAACCCAGCCCAAGTGGCGGGCGATAATTGGCCTGCCTATGGCGGCACCAATGCGGGCACCCACTACTCCTCGCTCGATCAGATCACGCCGGACAACATCGGCGAACTTGAAGAGGTATGGCGCATTCAAACTGGTGATGAGGCGGGCCCCAATGCGCCCCCGGAAATCACCAACCAGAATACCCCGCTAAAAGTGAACGACAGCCTGTATATCTGCACGTCGCACAGTCGGGCGATGGCGCTCTCGCCTGAAACCGGCGAAACCCTGTGGGCGTTTGACCCTGAAATCAGCACCATGGGGGCAGATGACTTCTCCGGCTGGGCACACATGACCTGCCGTGGCCTCGCCTATTACGATGCCGCCAACTATTCAGCTACTGAGAGCACGCCTGACGACCAAGCGGCAAACAGCGACGCTGCGCCGAGTAGTGCTACAGCGCTCTCTTTCGACATCTTCGATGACAGCGATATTTTCAGTCTGGATCTCTCCTTCTTGTCACTGCTGTTTGGTGTTGAAGAAGAAAACGGTGCCCCGCAGCAACCCATGCTCAGCGAGACCGACGTCATGTGCCCACGCAGGCTCTACCTACCCACGGCAGATGCACGCTTGATTGCGCTAAATGCAGATACGGGTGAGCGGTGTGCCAGCTTTGGCAATAACGGCGAAATTGATCTCACCAACAATATTGGCGATTTCGCACCGGGCGGTTACTACTCTACATCCCCTGCGACGGTAACCGAAAACCTGATCATTCTGGGCGGCCATGTCACCGACAACAGCTCCATTGACGAGCCCTCAGGCGTTATTCGTGCCTTTGATGTGCATACCGGTGAGCTGGTATGGAACTGGGATAGCGGCAACCCTGACGACACCGACCCATTAGCCGAAGGCGAGACTTACACCCGCGGCTCCCCTAACGTGTGGGCACCCATCAGCGTTGATGAAGAACTAGGCATGGTTTACCTGCCGATGGGTAACGCCACGCCTGACCAGTATGGCGCTGACCGCTCCGAGAACGATGAAACCTACAGCGCGGGTCTAGTGGCACTCAACCTGGAAGATGGTCAGGTTGAGTGGGTTTACCAGTTCGTACACCACGACCTATGGGATATGGACTCGCCTGCGCAACCGGTACTGATTGACCTGGCCACTAGTGATGGCATCCAGCCCGCGGTTATTCAACCGACCAAGCAGGGCAGCCTATATGTATTGAACCGTGAAACCGGTGAGCCGATTGTGCCCATCGAAGAGGTCCCTGCACCACAAGGCGCCGTGGAAGGCGACTGGACCGCCGAGACTCAACCGCGTTCAGCGCTTAACCTTCTACCACCGCCGCTCACCGAGCGCGACATGTGGGGCGCTTCACCGTTTGATCAAATGATGTGCCGCATTCAGTTCAACTCCTTGCGCTATGAAGGCCAATACACGCCACCTTCGCTGGAAGGCAGCATTGTTTATCCAGGCAATGTCGGTGTGATGAACTGGGGTGGTGTGGCCGTTGATCCAGAGCGGCAAGCACTCTTCACCGGCGCTAAATACCTGGCGTTTGTGTCTACGTTAATTCCTCGTGAAGAGGTAACAGAAGGCCAAGGCTCTGCTAGCGAACAGGGTTTGCAAGCCAATGAAGGCGCACCTTATGCCGTTGAGCTTGGCCCTCTGCTTTCAGTGCTCGGTCTGCCCTGCCAAGCGCCCTCCTGGGGCGATGTAGCCGGTATCAACCTGCAAAGTAACGAGGTGGTGTGGAAGCACCGCAATGGTACTACACGTGACAGCATGCCGTTTGATCTTCCGATTGGCTTGAACGTCGGCGTTCCTGCGCTAGGCGGCCCGCTGACGACGGCTGGCGGGGTGTCGTTCTTGAGCGGCACGCTGGATCAGTACCTGCGCGGCTACGACATCACTACTGGCGAGGAGCTGTATAAAGCACGCCTGCCAGCGGGAGGCCAAGCCACGCCGATGACCTACACCGGTGAAGATGGCCGTCAATATGTGGTCGTCACCGCAGGTGGTCACGGCACCTTTGGTACCAAGATGGGCGATTACGTGATTGGTTACNNCTACCGGAGTAACCGGCTAACTTAGCGTTATCACCCACGAGAACGGGCGGCCTCAGCAATAATGAATGAGCGCCGCCCGTTTTTATTTACTTGCAGCATTTCGATTTAAAAGCGTACTTCTAAACCGCCATACACACTGCGCCCCGGAGCAGGTTCATAGAAACGGCCAAAGGTGCCGTTCAAGCGCACGTTGGCGTAGTGTTCTTCATCTAAGAGATTGCGCACGCCCACATACGCATTCAGCCGTGTATCGCTTCCCAACTGCCAACCATCGCCCACCCGCAGGTTCACCAGCCAGTAGCTATCGACCTCTGTCTCATTGGCGTTGTCCGCCACCATATCGCCCACGTACTGGGTTTCCAGCGTGGCAAAGCGCCCATCCAGCCCCTGCCAAGTGAGTTGATTGACCCAGGTTTGCTCGGGCAGGCCAGGAATGCGATTCCCGCCAAAGCTTTCAGTGGGTGTAGCAAATTGATCAAACTCATAGCTCGCCAGCGTAAGGGCACTATCCAACCGCCATTGGTCGGCGAGCTGCCAGCCTAGCGCCAGCTCAATGCCGTCGCGGTCGGTGTCGCCTGCGTTTTGGTAGAAGGTGCGACCGCCGTCATCATACGGCACGAGTTCGTCACGCACGCGCACCGAAAATAGCGCCAGATCGTAATCCATGGCCAACGGTTCAACGTAGCCCCGCAGCCCCACTTCACGATTCCAGGCTTTTTGCGGCGATACCGACGGGTTAAAACCACCGCCCGCCGGATTGGCAAACTCGGAGAACGTCGGCGTTTCAAACGCCGTACCGGTATTGATATAGGCTTGATGCTGCGGACGATAACGGTAACTTAACCCCGCCGAACCGCTCCACTCATTGAAGGTCTGATCACCGCTTTGATCACCATCGTCCAAATAGCGATCATCTACTTCTAGCTCCACTCGATCAAAGCGCGCACCAAGCGAGAGCGTCACCTGCTCGGTCAGCGCTAAATCGCCCTGAGCAAATACTCCAGCGGAGGTAGCCGTTTGGGTCTCTTCCGCCAACTGCTCACCGACAACGCCTTGGCCATTGACATCGTTCCTAAAGCGCTCGTCGTCTTGGCGCGCCACATCGACACCGGTGATATAACTCAGCGGCAGATTGCCCAAGCTGACTTCATGATGATACTCAGCACTCGCGCCCAGATAATCACGCTGGTAGCCGATACGGCTATCACCCACATAGGGCAGTTGCTGCTCAAAATCGCGCTGCGCAACAAAGCCTTTTAGGTAGAACTCGCCAGGGCCTGCGGACAGATCTTCGTACTGTAAGCCCAGAAGCTGCTGATCTACGTTCTGCCCTGCATCCAACGCCAATGAGTTCGGCGCTGCTTGATCACGGCCACTGGCCACTTCACCCGCGTTCAGCGCGCCGGGGTCTTCGGAACGGGGGTTGTCCAGCAGGTTGATAATCGCGGTTAACGCCCGATCACTGCCTAACTCTCTTCGCAGTTTGGCATTCAGCAGGTATTTCTCTGTAGAGCTCTGCTCCCGATAACCATCCACATTGAGTGCCGAGAAACTGACGTGGTGCGACCAATCACCCTGGGCTCCACCGGTTTGTACGACTGCCTTACGATAGCCATCACTGCCCACCTCGGTGCGCACGCTTGAGCCAGGGTTATCGCGACCATCGGCGGTGGTCACATCAATTACCCCACCCGCCGCGTTGCCGTAAAGTACCGAAGAGGGCCCGCGGATAACTTCGATGCGCTCAGCGCTGTCCAAATCAATGGCATCTAACTGCGCCTGGCCATCGGGTAACGTATACGGAATGCCATCCACCATCACGGTAATACCGCGAACGCCAAACGGCGCACGAGCACCGAAGCCGCGAATGGAGATTCGCTGGCCTTGGGCAAAATTATCGCGGTTCTGCAAAAACACGCCAGGCACTCGCACTAACGCCTCATCCAGCCGTGTGCGCTGCTGCCCCTGAGCAATCGCCTCGCGGTCGAGCGTTGAAACCGCAGCGGGCGTGGCGTACAGCTCTCGCGATAGTCGTGGCGCCGTCACTTGAAGTGTGGCCAGCGTGTTATCAGTTGACGAATTCTCTTGTGCCCAACTCTGGCCAGCGCCAAGACAGCTTAATAAACAAAAAGACGTGGTGGTTACTTTCAGTGGTATTTTGAACACGGGGCCCTCCCAAATAGCGTAGAGCGGAAATCAATGGCGGAATTGAACGATTTTCTACTCGGCTAGTCACAGGGAATTCGCCAAGGCATGGATAAATAAGTTGATCGTGCCTACACTTGTACAAGTTACACCAATGAAAGCAAAGGAGGCTTCATGGCGTTTACAGCGACTGATCCAATCAAAATGATTTTTGCCGTAATACTTCCCCCGCTCGGCGTATTTTTTGAGGTCGGTTTTAAAGGGCATTTCTGGCTGAATATTATTCTAACGCTATTTGGTTTCATACCGGGCATCATTCATGCATTTTATGTGATATTGAAACACTAGCTTTAATAGCCAGGTTTTAATAACTAGGTTTAATAGCCAAGTTTAGTGAATACGACGCCGCCTAAGCTAACGCTTAGGCGGCTTTTTTTACGTCTTCTTTTATGTCTTAAAAGTAGGGCTGGCATGGCGCCGTATATGTAATGCGTGAACGCGTTCATCCAGCTCGTCTATTGGGCCTTCTACCTTGAGCCCTGGGACAATCTGTTGAATAGACAAGCTCGCAACTGGAGAAGGCCCCACGCCCAAACCTGCAAGCCAGCGTCCCAACTGTTCAGACGAACTGGCGTAGACAATTCGCCCTAGCCCTACCCAACCGTGGGCAGCGGCACACATGGGACAGTGCTCACCCGAGGTATAAACTGTAGCCTTTGCTCGCGCCTCGGGCGCCATATTCTGAGCAGCCCAGCGCGCCAGGAAAAACTCAGGGTGCTGAGTAGAATCTCCACCGGCGATGCGGTTACGGTCTTCGGCCAAAATATCTCCTTCGGCACTTACCAGTACGCTGCCAAAGGGTTCATCACCCGCCTCAAGGGCTTCTTCAGCGAGCTCAACGGCACGCGTTAAGTAAGCGAACTCACGATCATTCAACACGTGTTCTCCTTGTAGTCGTCATTGTCCTACTGCATTTATCCCTTTACCGCCGCGGGTGCTTCTTCGACAAACTCCTCTTGCAACTCCTCTCCTTCACTACGGGCTATCACGGAGGTGCCGACCAAATCGCCTGTCACGTTCAGCGCCGTACACCCCATTCCCACCAGTGCATCGATAGCGGTGAGCAACGCGACGGTTTCAATTGGTAGGCCCACCTGGGCAAACACCGTGGCGATCATGATGATTCCGGCCCCCGGCACCCCTGCCGTGCCCACCGACACTAGCGTGCCGATCAACACTATTTGCACCATGCTGATGAAATCCAGCGGTGCACCAATCACGTTGGCGGCAAATACCGCCGAGATGGCGATACGAATCGCCGCCCCATCCATATTTAAAGTAGCCCCTAACGGCAGACTAAAACCATAGATGCTTTTGGAAATTCCTAAGCGGTGAGCAGCATTAACCGTTAGCGGTAACGTACCCGAGCTACTTTGGGTGGCAAACGCCGTGGCCATTGGCGTACGGGCTTCGCGAAAAAAGGTGCGCAGCTTCACACCGAACAGCCGCATGATGCCGCAATAAATCAGCAGTTGGGTTGCCAGGGCGATATACAGCACAACCACCATATCGCCCAGTGAGAGTAGCGTTTCCAACCCCTGCTGACTCACCGTTTCGGCAACAATCGCAAACACGCCGATGGGCACGTAGTGCAATACCCCCGACATTACTTTTAGAGTGACCTCATTTAGCGATTCAATCACCCCATAAAGGCGTTCACCCATAGCATGCTGGCGCTCCGACTGGCGCATCTTTAGCAATGCGATGCCAAACACCAGCGCCGTAAAAATAATGCCCAACATATTGAGTTCGGCAAACGCACCAATAATATTATCCGGCACTATATTCAGCAGCGTATCGACAACGCCTGGATTCTCGGGCACCGAGAAACTGGCACTTTCATCCAACGTCATACCGCTGCCGGGGCTAAACAGTGTGGCAACCGCTAAGCCCACCATGATCGCCAGCGTGGAAGAGATAAGGTAATAACCAAACACCTTGCCGCCTACACGGCCAGCGCTTCCCTCCCGGGACTGATTCACCCCCACCATCAGCGTAAACAGCACAATCGGGACAATCAGAAAAGTGAGCAGCCGAAGCAGCAAATCGCCTAACGGCGCTAACCAAACCGCTACCTGCTCCCCGCCCACCAGCCCGACCACAACGCCCAACATAAGTGCGATGGTGACGCGTAAAATCAACGACGCCTGACAATAGGCCTTCCATATACGTGTCATTTAAGTCCCTATAGGTTTGCATGTGTGAGCGGGTCTAATGTGAGCAGCACGTGTCCCATATATACGTCTCATTCTATTAGTGTGGCACAGCGATATCGATAAGACAGGAGGCGGCAATAAATCAAGGCGGTACGCACTTCCTCTGCAGACAGCCAGAGAAACAGCCCATCACTGTGGCAGGCCCGGTGGCTTTTTATAGAACGCAGACTCCTCCAACATTCACAGCTTTGTGGTTGCTTGTTAATTTAGCGATTACTTTATGAAAACTGATGGCGTTAACATACACTGGAAAGCCAAATACCCTCATTCAAGCATTGAGGTATTGTTAGCCCTAACGAAGCCCTCTGCAGCTAACGTATCAAGTCAGATTATCTTTACAAGACAAGGAGCTTTTGCATGCGTTTTTCTATCACCTGTTTAACGGTATCCACACTGGCGCTGATGACAGCGGGCTGCGCGCAGCATTCCGCCACGACCAGCGAAAACAGCCTGGCTGAAATCCGTTATGAAGTAGGCCCTTGCTACGGCACCTGCCCTGTCTATAGCGTTGCGGTTGAGGAGGATGGTACGACCCACTACACAGGTGAACGTCACACTGCCGTAGAAGGTGAGCGCACTCAGGCAGGCAATACGACTGTTTTTCGTTCGCTGCAAGAGCGACTAGCTGCAATGCAACCCGACATGGGAACAACGCAGCAAACCCTTGATTGCGACCCCCGTGCCACCGACCTGCCAAACTACACAGTGACTTGGGTTAACCAGGATGGCGCACAAGCGGTGCTTGAACACGATACTGGCTGTCACTCTGAAAACGGTCGCGAACGAACTGAGATCCTAAGGAGTCTCAATGAAGAGCTTGGCATTGAAAATTGGGTACAACAGTAAGTGCGATAGCCAGTGCATAATCACTGATGGCAGCTAACACGCGATATCGTTGCCAAGGAGCGTCAATGCATACGATCAATCCGAGCAAGCTACACCACAGCAAATGGACGGCTGCCCAGCCAAGCAATAAAGAGATGCACTTTATGGTTACCCAGCTGCTGCGCGATGATGAAGAAGAGAACCTAGTAGAGGTCGTGATTGAGGCTGTGTACTCTCATCGCGAGCTCATTTTGCCGTGGCAAAGCTTAAAAGATGACAGCGTGTGGAAAGTGGGCTGGCAATAGAGGCTGTTTAGTGGGCACAACGGTAAGATAGTCAACAAAGGCTTTGACATACGCTACATTTCATGACAATGTAGCGCCAGTTGGTTAGCAAGCAAGCATGGTTTCAGAAGTGTACGAAAAAGATTTAGAAATGTACGAGATAGACGTGTACAAAATCTTTCGGCAAGACTGTAATTGTATTCCTTGTTTTATCCGCTATTAATCTGGGTGATACCAGGAACTTTACAAAGCGCATTGCGCGAAAGGATTTTTACTATGTCTACTGGCACAGTTAAGTGGTTCAACGATACTAAAGGCTTCGGTTTTATTGCTCCTTCTGACGGCGGCGATGACCTGTTTGCCCATTTCTCTGAAATTCAAGCAGACGGCTTCAAAACCCTGCAAGAAGGCGCTAACGTTTCTTTTGACGTTACCCAGGGTAAGAAAGGCCTTCAAGCTTCAAACATCAAGCAAATTTCCTAAGCCTAAGCTTTTTAAGACTAAGTCTATAAGACATAGCGCTTAAGAATTTGCTCGAACCTTTCGAGGTTCGGATAACAAGGCCCGCTTATGCGGGCCTTGTTGCGTTTGGCTGTACAAAAGTTGCGCTAGAAGTGTATGAACGCTGCGTTTGAAAGCGACTAGAGACGTCGCCACTGCACCACCCGCACATCCACCGTTACGGACAGCATTTCAAGTGCCGCTGCGCGAGCACGACCCTCAGCGCTGGCTCGGTAAAGATGCGGCGTCATCGCCAACAGATCGGCAATTTCGTCACTTCCGTTTAGTGCAATTGAGTAGCTTACCCTCTCGCTGCCATGGTGAATAAAGCCATCGGGCACTACCGTCTCACTCGCACGCTCAGCTTTTAACGTGGGGTAGATAATCTCCCGCAGCTCCCTCAAGTGATTAGCCCCCGCTTCAACCTGCAGTAGTACGCCACCGGTTTTCAACACACGAGCAAACTCGCTTACCACTGGAAAGCCAAACATACACAGCACGCTATCCAACGTTCCCGTCTGCACCGGCAAGTGCGCATTACTCCCCACGACCCAACTGCTTAGCGGTGCCTGCTTAGCATCCTGTTTTGCTGCGGCCAATACCGACCATTTAGAGATATCCAACCCCGTCAGTGAAAGTGGCTGCTCGTTAGTCGCCGCGTCAGCTAATTGGCGAAGGTAATAACCTTCACCGCAGCCCGCATCCAGGCAGCTAAAAGGCAGGCTGTCTGCCTTTTGAACCTCGGCATGGCCCAACACAGCATGACTGACAGCTTCGGCAATAGGTTGATAGTACTCTGCTTTAAGAAAACGCTGGCGAGCAGCCACCATCGCCTTGCTATCACCCGGATCGTGGGAACGTTTTTGCTGCACAGGCAGTAAATTAACGTAGCCCTGCTTAGCAATATCAAAGCTGTGACCATCAGAGCAGCGCCAAGCACTATCCGACCGACTGAGTGGTTTTCCATCTAGCGGGCACGCCAGGGCTTGAAAAGGGGTAATGCTCATATCGGTGTCTTCGCAGATGGTAGATAGGTGCATGCGTTTAGCGAGTCACCAGAATGATGCCAACTAAAATAACGCCACCGCCGATTATAAAATTAATGCTCAGCGGCTCATTGAGCAGCAGTGTACCAAACAGAATACCGAAAAGCGGCGCCAAAAAAGAAAACACGCCTAACTGCGAAGCGCGGTAGCGGCGCAACAAGGTAAACCATAACAGCAGCGCTGCAAACGAAATGATCAGCGTCTGAAAACCAAGACTGGCTATCGCCATCGGGGTAAACTGCGCGCTCATTAGCTGCCCGGATATAGCCGCCATCGGCAGGAGCAACAACACCGTCACGCTCAATTGATAGCTCAGAGTGAGTTCTGCTGGCGCCTCAGAAAGCGAGGTCTTGCGGATCACGACGGTCGTGGCCGCCCATGAGAGGCCAGCGAACAAGCCCAGCGTATCCCCAATAAGAATCTCGATGCTGTAAGCACCGCTTGGCGCCATGGCAACCACCATTCCCAGAAATGCCAAGCCAACGCCCCACCACTGGCGAATGGAGAGTTGCTCGCCAGGTACCCAAAGATGCAACCCCAGGGCAGCGAAGATGGGCGCAGTATACAGAAAGACCGACATGTGGGACGCCAAGGTATAGGTTAATCCCCAGGCGATAAAACCGAACTCAGCCGCAAACCCCAGGCCCACCAGCAACCCAGGGCCCCAATGATGACCCACATCTGCCCAGCGANNCCTCGCCAATAAGCCAGCCCGCCGACCAGACACACCGCCAAGGTTGAGCGCAGAGCCATCTGCACCACGGGTGAGATATCCTCAGCCACACCTTTGATCGCTACCTGCTGAAAACCCAGCACCAGGCAAAATAGCAGCATCAACGATGCTGCCGTTGCGTCCACTGACTTTCGCTGTGATCGACCAACCATGCAGGCAGCTTGGGTGGTGGAGGCTATTCTTTGATTACTCATTGCGGGCTCCTGTAACATATAGGTGCCCATTTCAGCAGTAAGCGTCATTGCATACAAACGATTACTTATCGGGCCTAGGCTTAGGAAAACTCACTCTATGAGAATAGAAAGGCTACCGCTGAATGCATTGCGCGCGTTTGCCGAGGCCGTGCGAGAAAATAGCTTCAAAGCCGCCGCTTATCGCCTCGGGGTGACGCCTGGCGCCGTTAGCCGACAGGTCAAACAGTTGGAAGATCACTTAGGCGTGGTGCTGTTTGAACGTCATGCCAATGGGGTATGCGTTACCGAAGCAGGTCGGGTACTGGCTGAAGATGTGCAGGCCGGCCTTTTGCGCATCGCCAGCGGCGTACAGAACGTCACCGAGCGTTCAGAGGAGGCCTTTCGATTGTTACTGAGTGCACCGCCCTCCTTCCTACAACTCTGGCTACTCCCCCGCTTACCCCGCTTTGAAGCCAATGAACGGCAAATAGAAATCTCTCTGGATGCCGAGGCGCGCTTAACGCCACCGCTGTGGTTGCCCAACAGAGCACGCTTATCATTGCGCTACGGCCTGGGCCCTTGGCCCGGTGTCACCAGCCTGCGCCTGTTTGAAGACACGCTATTCCCGGTTTGTTCGCCCTCTCTATTAGCGCAGGCAAACATGCAAACCCCCGACGATTTGCTGGCACAGACGCTGCTCACCGTGGATTGGTGCAGCCACGCAGGCCACCCCATTCCAAGTTGGAGCGATTGGTTTAAAAGCGCCGGAGTAGCGCTAAACAAGATGCCCAACCAACGGCAATACTCGCTTTACAGCTTGGCTCTCGATCAGGCCATTGCCGGGCAAGGCGTGGTACTCGCCAGCTACCCATTGGTGGCTGACCGGCTGGCGAGCGGTGTCTTGGTACGCCCCTTCGCGGAACACTATCCACTCGTTTCTCCGTTCGCCTACGAACTGATTCTGCCTAGTGATGGAGAAACGCCACCGGCGGTAGCACGCTTTGTGGAGTGGTTGGCGCAGGAAGCCGCTCACTTTCGTGACAAATCTTTGTAGGCCATTATTCTAACTAACTATTTACATGAAGCCTATGCACCCATTAGCGATAGCTGATACCATTTTCGGCTCATCATCCCTAGTAACCCCGCTCGTGATCTACACGATTTAGCAGCTCCTCTCCACTGCGCATACGGATGATATTGTCGTGAATTTGCCGGGTAATTTCTTCTACAGACGACGCTGAAGCCATATGTGGGGTCACCAGAACCTCTTGCGCTCCCCAAAGTGGGCTATTTTTCTCCAGAGGCTCGTTATCGAAGACATCCAGTAAAGCGCCACGCAAATGCCCCTCTTGCAATGTTGTCAGAAGATCCTCTTCAACAAGGTGCTCTCCCCGTCCCAAGTTGACAATGACACTGCCCGGCTGCATTTTCTCAAAGAAAGAAGCGCTTAAGATTCCCCGTGTTTCAGGGGTTAGCGGAAGCAGGCAAATTACTAAGTCCAACCCTTCAAGAAAAGCCTCCAGCTCATGATTGCCTGCATATGACTTTACCGTCTTGAGCTGCTTAGACGTCCTGGCCCACCCACAAACCTCAAACCCGCTTTGCGACAGGCTTGTAGCAACATGGCACCCCATGTTGCCAAGGCCCATTATACCTATTTTATAGGTATTCTTGGGCACCTGCGGTGGCCATTCCCACACTTTGTGCCGACTGTTTTCAATGACTTTGTCGAGCTCTCGATAGTAGTAGAGAGCAGCCCAAGTACAGTAGTCAATCATGCCCTGAATCTGAGCATCATCCACGACACGGCAAACGCTGACTCTGTTGGGTAAGGGGTGGCGGATAATGGTTTCGCAACCAGCACCTACTGAATGGATCAGACGAAGGTTTGGCAACCGATCAATCATACCTTCAGGAAGTTTCCAGCATACTAAAGCATCTATTTCTGGCAGGTACTGCTCATCATGAACCATTACCATATATGGATAGGACTCAGCAAAGAGCTTCCTTACCCTACCCAGCATGACACTCTCACCCCAAAAAGCTACTCGCTTCATATTTCGTACTCTGATTTTTGGTCTGCAATCAGTGAAAGTGCAGCATTAAAGCCCAGTTGTACGATTCGATCCTGCGCTGGACCCGTAAATTGCGCTGCTGTTTTCTCACATACTTCTTTAGAGGGGGAAATAAGCCTCTCGCCCTGGCCAAGTGCTTGAACCTGTATTTGGCATGCCCTCTCTAAGGCGATGATATTCATAAAGGCTTCGGCAATATTTCGCCCAGCTGCGATGAGACCGTGATTTCTAAGAATCATGACATCGTTTTGCCCTAGATCCGCGACCAATCGTTCCCGCTCGGTCTCACAAAAAGCGATCCCTTCATACTGGTGATAAGAGGTCCGGTTGTAATACTTCAATGCGTGCTGGCTGAGTGGCAGCAATCCTTTTTCCTGACATGAGACTGCAATACCTGCTGTTGTATGCGTATGTATCACACAGGTCAGCTCTTTTCTTGCCTCATGAATAGCGGAGTGAATCACAAACCCAGCCTTGTTGACCTCAATGTCCTCTTTGGCTTTATGAATAACGTTGCCATCAACATCAATTAGCAACATGTCGGATGCTGTCATCTTCTCAAAGGGCACACCATAATTATTGATATAAAAGTGCCCGGTAGCAGACTTTAAGGAGACATGCGTATCAATCAGATCGGTCATCCGGTAATGCGCTAACAGGCGGTACATGGCGGCAAGCTGACAGCGCTCCGCCCATAAATCTACGCTTGAATGGTATTGCATCACACTCTCCACAGCACAATATTTCTTATGTATAAGTGTTTACGGTGGCATAGCGAATACGAAGGTTGCCCTCTCCCTTGAAGGGAGAGGAACGCACCGAACAATCACCAATCTCTAACCAGCTCCATGGTCGAGCAATGTATATTCCCACCATTGTGAATAATCTCGTCATAATCGATGACGACCATGTCGAAACCGCGCTTGGAGAGCATCTCTGCAGTCTTGGGATAAATGGAGGCCATAATAATTTTGCCAGGCTTGACGGTCAGTGAGTTACAGGCGTTCTGCTCATCAGGGTGAGGAAAAAGAATGTCAAATCCCAACTCCTCAAGTTGGGCCAGAAACTCATACGGTAGACGATGCACATTGGCCATTACTGTGTGGTCATTCAGCACCATAAACTGCCCATCAATATGGATAGTGTAACCAGGCAACGGCACCTTGATTAGTTGGATTCCAAGAGGCTTCAACAGCGACTCCAACTGATCGGCTCCTTCAATATTACAGCGTATAGAAGTGCCGTAGGCCGCCAGATCCGGCCGTAGCATCATGAAAGAACCTCCCTCGACCATTCCTGCCCCAGTAATGGTGCCAAGAATCGGCATCCCCAATGCCGCCACGGTCTGAGTCATGCTAGCTTCTTCACCACGTCGCATGCGCGGCGCTAGGCGGCCGATGATCGCCCCACCCGGCACCGTTAACAAAGGGTCTCGAGCATAAACAGACTTGGTGTACATACGAGGTAAATCAGGAGCAACCACAACTTCTACTCCCTCACTTTCAAGCGCATCGCACAGGCCCTGGTGCTGAGCCATTACCCGCTCCATATTCGGAGGTGTCTTACGTTTGTAGTACCAGAAACCATTGGGGTCTACTAACGCTTGAGCACTGTCACTCCAGGCATCTTCACGGATATCGCCCATTCCAACATTGGGTTGCCTAACAAGCACCGTACGCAATGTACTGTACTCATCAACACGTCCCCACTTCCGCCCCCAGTTACGGGTCAGTTCATCGGGTGAGTTAAATACAGGGTATGGTTCTGGGCCGATTCTTTTGTGGAAGAAGTTCTCTGCAGGGCCAAATTCACTCATCTCATTATCCTTAATATTACATAACATGTTGTAAGAATTGCTTAACAGGCAGAGGTGCATCAGCCGAAAAGAAATTATCAGGTGTAGCCTCTTCGACTATTCTTCCCTCATTGAAAAGCACGACGTGATCCGAGACCTCTCGGGCGAAGCCCGTTTCATGTGTAACCACCACCATCGTCATGCCCGAATCGGCTAGATCCTCCATAACATTGAGCACCTCTCTAACCAGTTCCGGGTCAAGCGCAGAGGTCGGCTCATCGAAGAACATCACTTCCGGCGACATGATCAAGGCTCGGGCAATGGCGACCCTTTGCTGTTGTCCTCCGGATAACTCAGAAGGAAACTTATTACAGTGATCGATTAACCCTACGCGTTTAAGCAACACTTCTGCTTCGTACTGAGCCTCTTTTCGTGGTTTTCTGAATACTGCAGTAGGTCCAAGAAGCAGGTTTTCCATCACATTCATGTGCGGAAACAAATTAAACGATTGAAAAACGAAGCCCAGGCGGGTTCTTTGCCTGGCCAACTCAATCTCAGTCGATGGCCGAGCACGTCCATTAACAACTTCCACGCCCAGCTCCTTGCCATCTAGTAGGATCACTCCCCCATCAGATGCCTCAAGTAGTGACATTAGGCGTAACATGGTTGATTTCCCCGAGCCCGATGGTCCAAGCACCGCCTTGACTTCGCCTGGGCTGATACTAAAGTCGATGGACTTCAGTACTTGTTGGCCGTGATAGACCTTCGCCAGTTGTCGCGTCTCAATCTTGTAGTTATTAGCCATTATTAATTCCCCAGGTTTTGATGTTCCTGACGTCAAAATTTCCTGGAGCCACCCTGCTCGTCCACATATATTTCTTCTCGAGACGCGCCTGGATCACCATCAACACACTGACGATGACGAGGTAGTAGACGGCGGCGGCAGAGTAGTACTCCATGTAGCTGAACGTCCGTGAAACATTTTGCTGGGCGACGTAAAGAAGCTCTTGAAGAGAGATTACGCTGGCCAGACTAGTCATCTTGATCATATTGATGTACTGGTTGCCCGTAGGTGGGATAGCGACCCGGATCATTTGCGGGATTAATACATGCCAATAGATCTGTCTGGGTGTGAGACCAATAGCTTTACCGGCCAATTTCTGCCCTTTATCAACCGACCTCAATGACGAGCGAATGATTTCGGTCATCAGTGCCGCCTCCAATAGCGTCAGGCCAACAAGCGCTCCCATATAAGGTGTAAACCAACTACTGCGAAGTGTTGGTACTAATTGCGGCAAGACATTCCATACTAAGATCAAGATCAGCAACGCAGGTATAGCCCTGAACACCCATACATACGCCGAGGTAAAGTAACGAAGCACCGTTTTCTGGCTTTCCCGGCCCAGAGCTAGGAAGAAGCCGATCACGATAGCGAAAAACTGCACTAGCGTTGCCAGCGATAGTGCAACAAAGGCCCCATTTAGATATGACCGCGAAAATAGAGCATCCCAAAAAACCGCGCTATCAAAAGCCATCAGGAATTACCCCTGTATTTCTTCCACTGAAGCGATATTTTCAGGCATCAGCCCAAACTGGACTGCAATTTCTTCCAAAGTGCCATCTTCAGTTAATTCAATGACAACGGTTTCAATAGCATCCTTAAGCAGGCTGCCTTGAGGAAAATACATGCCAAACATCGTATCTGAGTCGAACAAACCACCTATCACTTCCATGCGACCACTTAGACTATCGGCCACTGATGCGGCGGCCACATCGGTTTCAATCACAGCATCAGCACGATGGTTCTGAACAGCCGCCACGGTTTCTGGCAGCTCCGGGTAAAGCGCAATACTGATTGAATCTTGACCGGCCGTTTCGAAAGATTCGGAAAGCTCTCCTAAAATTTCTGCATTGGCGGAGGCTGACTGAGCAGCTACTGTTTTACCGGATAAATCATCCGTCGACGTAATTCCGGCAGGGTTTCCAGACATTACTAATAGTGCCGGACCAGTTCGCAAATAGGGTATGGCATCTGCCACATTGGTTCTCGCCTCGCTAACATAAAGGCCTGAACGCATCATGTCGCATCGCCCACTAACAATTCCTGGCATTAAACCGTCAAATGCCACCTCCATGAATTGCAACCCCAGTCCTAGCTGTTCGGCAATAGCTTCCATCGAGACAACATCAAACCCAGTCAATTGACCATTTTCCTTCCAGTACATCGGAGGATAAGCATTTTTTGAAATACAAACAGTTATAGTTCCCTCCGTATTTAACTCATCTGCAAGCTGCTCGTTGGCCATAGCAAAGGATGCCAGAGTAGTGGTTAAAGCGGTTGCAGTGCATAGGGTAAAAAGTTTCCTGCTCATTTTAGCACCTCATCTTGTTTAGATATTTTATCGGACCTACTTAAAGGTTCTCCGAGACTGGTTCTTCTTGTTGCATTCAATTAAAATCTTTTTCGTTATTTGCTAGATCAAGCACTGCATTCAGTAGTGCCTGTGCACCCAAAGCGCAATGCTCCTTATTAGTAAACTCTCTTTCATTGTGACTAATTCCATTTACACTTGGAACGAACAACATAGCGGTGGGCGAAATTCTAGAAATATTGGCTGCATCATGCCCTGCACCGCTCATCATCATGAATGGAGCCACATCACATTTACTTACCGCCTTACTCAGAACATTTAATAAATTATCATTAAATTTAAGCACCGGCATTTTCCACTTTATCTCTACTGCGACTTCCACACCATGTTCTTCCCTCATTTCTTTCAGTAAACAATGAACTTTCTCTTCCAAGCGCTCAAGTTCAATATCATTTACATGCCGGATATCAACATTAACAATGGTCAAGCTAGGGACTACATTTCGAGAGGGATGCCCTACACTCAGATTTCCAACGGTAAATCTCGCATCATCTTTTTTGTCTTTAAGAGTTTCCTCTCTGAATTTATTTATAAAATCACTGGCCGCAAATAATGCATCTTTACGGTTTGCCATGGGTGTAGGCCCCGCATGAGCTGACTCACCATAGAAATGAATATCCAGCCATAAAACGCCTTGCACACCATTGACCACAGCGACTGGGATATTTCTTTCTTCAAGTATAGGTCCCTGCTCTATATGTAATTCCAGATAACATCCAATAGGAATATCATTGGGCAATAAATCCCCTTTAAACCCGGAAATATCGAGGCATTCTCCAAGCGTATTACCCTCTGCATCCTGAGAAGAACGGTAATCAGTTTCCGATAAAAGACCAGCAAAAGCAGCGCTTCCAGACATTGCGGGACTAAATCGACTTCCCTCCTCATTTGTCCATACTGCAATTTCAATAGGTCTTTTCGTCACGACCCTGTGTTCATTCAGTACTCGGATAACCTCAAGCCCTGAAAGCACACCCAGCACTCCGTCGAACTTGCCGCCCCGAGGTTGAGTATCTAAATGACTCCCTAACACAACCGGCTTCAATGAATTATCATTTCCTGTACGCTGTACAAATATATTTCCATATACATCAGTACGATAATGGCATCCTTCATGGCTAACCCAGCGCAGAAACTCTTTTCTTCCTTCAATATCCTCATCACTCAGGGCCAGCCTGGACGACCCGCCCCCTGGGGTCTTGCCTATTTCCCCCATGCCCTGAATTGTTTGCCAGAGCCTGTCCGCATCAACTTGCATAACTCACCTCATATGACCCCATGGCTAGCTACTTTTTCGCTGCATAAGTAATCGTTGAAAAGCATAATCAGATACTGTATAGATGTTTTCATAATTTCATCGGTACTTCTCCATGCGCCCTGTAAACGAGTATCTTGATCTAAACCTTCTTAGAACTTTCGTTACTATCGTTAATGAAAAAAGCATCAGTGAGGCAGCAAATAAACTATACGTTACGCAACCCGCTGTGAGCTCTTCTCTGAAACGACTTGAAATGCACCTTGAATCTTCACTTATTGAAAGAAGCAGCCGTCATTTCCATGTAACCGAGGCCGGATTAAAAGTTTATGAAGAAGCAATACAAATACTATCTCGCGTTTCACGCTTATGTATGAATATTGGAAACGACAAAGATAAAATCGAAGGCATCCTAAAAATAGGGATTGTCAGTGGCGCCCGCATCAATATCTTTGACAAATCACTGGAGCATATACATACAATGCATCCAAATATAACCTGTGAACTCAAAGAGTTACTAAGCCAGGATATAATACGATCAGTTGCTTTTGAGTCGTTATCGTTAGGAATTACAACGCTACCACTCAAGAGCCAAAGTATTAAAAGCTTTTTACTTGGCACACAAAGATATAGACTCTACTGTGGAAAAGCTCACCCCCTATATGAACGTAACGACCTTTCTTTAAACGATTTAACAGATTGTGAATGGGTAAGCTACACTAACTCTCAATTAAATGGTTCTTTATTTGAAATAGAAAAATTTAGAATCAAACATTCACTTCTGGGAAAAAATGCCGCTATTACACAAAGCCTTAATGAAGCTAGGCGCTTAATAAAATGTGGCTGGGGAATAGGTTGTCTACCTGAATCGTTTGCTAGAGATGAAGAAATAAAACTAAATTTGCGTGCATTACCACCTAGTGAAGGTGTTGCCAATATCGATTTATATGTCATATGGAACTCCCAAACGGTTTTAACAGGTGCTGAACAGGCGGCCATTGATATCATAAAAGAGCACGCTTTTTTCCATTAGTATTGAGTTCTTAAATAGTCCAAAACTCTCATAGATCGTTATGTTTTTCTACAATATCTACACCATGGTTTATATTTTTAAATATGTAAAATCATGAACTTTTATTTTATCTATAAATTCAAATAATACATGATTATTCGTTAAGACTGATATCGTTAAGGCATATATAAACCATTGAAATAGTGCATAATATAAGCACTAACATGGTGCCAAGGCGATGGTGGATAAGCAGAACAACTTCCAGGAAACGACAAGGCGACACCTCATGCATCGACTGCTGCGCATAACAGGCGCCAGGCCCTATCTGATAGCAATCTTTCTCAATGCCTTTGTGGATCTAGGCCACAAGATCGTCATTCAGAACACGATCTTCAAAAGTTACGATGGTGAAGCACAGGTCGTGCTCACTGCACTGGTCAACGGACTTATCCTACTGCCGTTTATTCTACTGTTTAGCCCGGCGGGCCATGTGGCTGACAGCTACCCCAAGGTGCGCATTCTGCGCACATCGGCCTGGGCCGCCGTCGTGGTCTCACTGGGCATCACCGCCGCCTACTACCAAGGCTGGTTCTGGCTGGCCTTTTTCATGACGCTACTGCTGGCGATTCAATCGGCCTTTTATTCACCGGCCAAATACGGCTTGGTAAAAGGACTGTTCGGCAAGCCTCGCCTGGCGGAAGCCAACGGGCTAATTCAGGCCGTCACCATTGGCGCCATTCTGGCGGGCACCGTGGCGTTTACCGCGCTGTTTGAGACTTGGGTGTTACCCGAAGATCAAACCCCAGCGCAGTTGTTGCGCCAAATAGCCCCTCTGGGCTGGCTGCTGGTGATCAATAGCGCCATCCAGGTCGTAACGCTTTACCGCCTTCCGCTTGATGCATCCAATCGATCAGAGACACCGTTGACCTGGCAGCGCTACATAAAGGGTGCTGCCTTGAAAGACAACCTGAGGATTATCGCTCACCAGCCTGTCATCAGGCTCTCCATTATCGGCCTTGCCACCTTTTGGTCAGTGGGCCAAGTGCTGCTGGCGGCCTTTCCCGCTTATGCCAAAGATGCCCTGAGCATCGATAACACCTTGGTGCTCCAGGGTATTCTCGCCGCAAGCGGCATTGGCATTGCGCTTGGTTCCCTATTCGCCAGCAAACTTTCCCACAACCGTATTGAAACCGGATTGATCCCCGTAGGCGCTATTGGGGTGGCCGTGGGTTTATGGTGCTTGCCGCTGTTGACCACGCCCGTTGGCCAAGCGCTGAACTTTGTGTTTATCGGCATCATGGGTGGGCTGTTCATCGTGCCGCTCAATGCGCTGATCCAGTTTCACGCCGACGACAACGAGCTAGGCACCGTACTGGCCGCCAACAACTGGATTCAAAACATCGCCATGCTGGGCTTTTTGGTGCTCACGGCGCTGTTCGCCTTGGCAGGAGTGAATAGCCACTACCTGCTGCTACTCATCGCTACCGTGGCCATGGTGGGCGGTGGTTACACCATTGTTAAGCTGCCCCAAAGCTTGGTGCGCTTTCTGTTGAGCTTCCTGCTGACACGCCGCTATCGCGTAGATGTCCATGGCTTGCAGAACCTGCCTGCCCAGGGCGGGGTGCTGCTATTGGGCAACCATATCAGTTGGGTGGATTGGGCCATGGTACAAATCGCCAGCCCTCGACCGGTGCGTTTCGTGATGCTCAGATCGGTTTACCAGCGTTGGTACCTGCGCTGGTTCTTCAAAGCACTAGGCTGTATACCCATCGAACGCGGCAGTGGTGCCGAAAAGGCCTTGGTCGATGTGGCGGAACAGCTAAACGCAGGCGAGGTAGTGTGCCTGTTTCCTGAAGGGGCGATCAGCCGCACTGGACAACTGGGCGAATTCCGCCGCGGCTATGAGCGCGCCTGTGACATGGCAAATCCAGACGTCAAAATTGTGCCCTTCTACCTGCGAGGCCTGTGGGGCAGCCAGTTCTCCCGATCTTCCAGCAAGCTTAAAGAGCTGCGCAATGCGCCTCTGCACCGCTCGGTAGTGGTCGCCTTTGGCAAGCAGCTGTCCAAGGACACCCCCGCCGACGTGCTCAAACGGCGTATTTTTGAGCAGGCTACCCGCTCTTGGCAGCGGGCCATGGGCGAGCTCCCGAGCCTGCCTAACGCCTGGATTCAAAGCGTTAAGCGCCGCCCTAGCGACCTTGCCCTGGCCGATACGCTAGGCCGCCCACTCAACGCAAGCCAAGCGCTCACTGCCAGCCTGCTGATTGCAAAGCGTATTCGCAAGCTCAACCCAGGGCAGAACGTTGGCCTACTGCTACCTACCAGCAGCGCCGGGGTTATCGCCAATATGGCGACGCTGCTAGCGGGTAAAACGGTGGTGAATCTTAATTACACCGCCGACCAGGAGGCGCTGACCTCTGCCCTTTCCCAGGCGGAAATCGCTACCGTCTTCACCTCACAGCGCTTTGTGAAGAAGCTCGAGCAGCGCGGGTTCGACGTTAGCCAATTGCTTCGCGAGAAGCAGGTGGTTCTTTTAGAAGACCTGCAGGCCACGATTGGCCGTGGCGAACGCTTGAGTACCTGGCTGGCGGTGAGAACACTGCCGACTTGGCTACTACAGCGCTGCTTCTGCCACGGTCACGATGCCGACGCCACTGCCGCCATCCTGTTCTCAAGCGGAAGCGAAGGCGAACCCAAGGGCGTGATGCTGAGCCATCGCAACCTGATGGCCAATATAAAGCAGACTTCCGACGTACTTAACACCCAGAGCAACGACGTTGTAATGGGTTCACTTCCGCTATTTCATGCCTTTGGCCTTACGGTCACCCAGCTGCTACCGCTGATTGAAGGGCTGCCGCTGGTGTGCCACGCCGACCCCACCGATGCCCCCGGGATTGCGGGCGCAATTGCCAAGCACAAAGCCACTATCATGTTCGGCACCTCCAGCTTTTTAAGGCTGTTTGTACGCAGCTCAAAGGTGCATCCGTTAATGCTGGAGAGCTTGAGGGTGGTGGTTGCCGGAGCCGAGAAGCTCGACGAAAACGTGCGTAACAGCTTCGCGCTGAAATTTCACAAGCCTGTGTACGAA
>LGOV01014341.1_pt2 | contig 28706 bp, 24 predicted proteins | sample 469881 | NCBI WGS metagenome assembly LGOV01 (sample SAMN03857199, study PRJNA290197) | marine sediment metagenome | biome: marine cold seep biome; feature: cold seep; material: marine sediment; isolation source: sample #5579, elevator 3A push core 41 containing 12 cm of sediment... ...
GCAACTGCATAAAGAATCATGTTATGGCTAGGGGGAATCACTACGCCCGCGATCGATGAGGTCACGGTCACGTTGACGGCATAGTCAGCGTCATACCCCTTCTCTTTCATCACCGGGATTAGGATAGAACCTAACGCCGATGTGTCCGCCACTGCCGAACCGGAGATTCCTCCGAACAGCATGGAAGAACTAATATTCACCATTCCCAAACCGCCACGCACCTTACCCACCATCGCAGATGCCAAGCGCACAAGGCGAGTGGAGATACCACCGTGCATCATTAACTCACCAGCAAAGATAAAGAAGGGAATCGCAAGCAGTGAAAAAACGGAAATACCGGATAGGATACGTTGAAAGGCAACAAATAGCGGCAAGCCTTCATAAAGGAAGGTAACAACGGCGGCTAATCCGACGGCAAACGCAACCGGCGCGCCGACTATAAGGCCTAAGAAAAAGATCCCGAAAAGAATAATAAGACCCATCGTTTATACCCTCTTAACTTTTCGAGTCAGTAAGCGTTGCGCTATATCAGCGGCTGCAAAAAGCATGATTAACACACCACAAATCACTAAGGGGGCAGCACGCCAACTCTCCGACAGACCTATCATGGGAATAGCTCTTTCCAAGTTGGTCATGACTAATGTCCAGCCCTGAAAGGCCATAAAACCGCCAAAAGATAAGATAAAAAGATCAGAAAGGTGATGCATCACACCGCGCAATGGGCCAGCGAAGCTTTCACGGATAAAATCAATATTGAGATGACTATGGTGCCTAACCCCTGCCGCTGCGCCTAAGCAAGTAATATAGACAACCAGTACTAGCGAGGCTTGCTCAACCCAAGTAGGGGTATTGTTCAGCACATACCGCCCGAAAACTAACCAACCAAATATTAGAATAAGGGTAACTAACAAGATACCCGCAACAAGAATACATAAGCTGGCAACACCATCTAAGATCCGATTCAGCGAGCCGCTTTCTTCCGCGTCTTCCTTATCGACCTGCGATTCAAGTTCGATACTCACGGCACATTTCCTTTTCAACTTCCGGCAGCAGTTAACTGCCGGAAGCGTGTGGGTGATAAATATTACTCGGTGGCGCGAATTTCCTCGATCAGCTCACCCGTGCCAGGATTATTAGCAATGAATTCTTCATACATAGGTTCCATTAGTGTTTGGAATGCACCTTTATCGTCTACTTCATTAATCTCAACGCCGTGGTCGAGGACGATCTGACGACTCTCTTCAGAACTTTCCACCCATAGCTCACGCTGACGTTTAGAGGCCTCTTCAGCTACCTCACGAACAATTGCCTGATCTTCTTCCGAAAGTTCTTCCCAGCTGGATTTAGCTACACACAAGCACTCTGGGATAATCAAGTGCTCAGTTAACGAGTAATAACCCGTTACTTCATAGTGATTGCTAGACTCAAAAGAGGGGTAGTTATTTTCAGCGCCATCGAGCACGCCAGTGGTTAAGCTTTGATACACCTCACCATAAGACATAGGCGTGGCATTACCGCCCATCGCTGCGATCATATCGACGTAAAGATCATTATTCATTACCCGTATCTTTAAGCCTTCAACATCTCCAGGGGTTTTAATGGGGTGTTGGGTGTTATAGAGGCTGCGTGCCCCCGAATCGAACCAGGAAAGAACCACCAAGCCTTTATCCTCTAAGGCGTCGGCAAAACGTTCGCCAATTTCACCGTCCATTACCGTATGCATATGTTCGACGTCATTGAAAAGAAATGGTAACGAGAACACGTTAGTTTCTTGAACGATGGGCCCCATCGGTCCCATATTGAAATTGGCAAAATCCAGCGCCCCATTGCGGGTCTGCTCAATGGCATCTGACTGATCCCCCAGCACGGCGTTGTTATAAACGCGAGGGCTAACACGGCCTTCCGTTTGCTCCTCCACCGCTTCGGCAAACTCTTCTAACGCCACTGTATTGGGGTAGCCATCTGGATGGATATTCCAACCACGCCAATCCTCCGCTTGAGCCGGCAGCGCAAAAGCTATGAGAGCTATTACGCCAGCGGTGGGCAGCAATGAGCTGGTTTTTAAAGTGCTGGCGCTCATGCAATTATTGTGTGTGCGCATGTCTAACATCCTCTTATTATTGGTAATGTCGACTAATAATAATTAGTCGTAGATTAATACTTCTTCGCTACATCGATAAGGGCTTCAAGCTGCTGGCACTCATCTTTAGACGGCATCGACAGCGGTGCGCGAACACTACCGGCGGGCCTACCTACGATTTCAGCACCTGCTTTGATGAGGCTGACGGCATAGCCTGCTTTTCGATCCCTGAGATCAACGAAAGGAATAAAAAAGTCGCAGGTAATCTGCTTTACAACTTCTTTATTGCCTTTACGCAATTCCTTGTAAAACATAACAGCCATTTCTGGTACGAAGTTAAAAACGGCTGAAGAGTAGGTGTTCACGCCAATGGAGACATAGGCTTCAGCAAAAATCTCAGCGGTGGGCACACCGCCGATATACACCAGGCGATCACCAACGGTTTTGATGATTTTATTGAGCGCTTGAATATCACCTTTACCGTCTTTTAAACCCACCAAATTAGGACAGTGGTCGGCGAGTTGCTGAACCGATGAGGCATTCAAAATGCCGTTACCGCGGTTGTAATAAATCACATTGATTGAGGTGGCATCACAAATTTGGCGAGCATACTCAACTAAGCCATCCTGTGGGCACTCGGTGAGGTAAGGCGGCATCAGCAGAATGCCATCGGCGCCAGCCTCTTCAGCCGCTTTTGCAAAGGCTTTGCCTGTCTCCACGCTTAAGCCTGCGCTAGCGATCACCGGCAAACGTCCATCGACCACCTCGACCGCCACGCGAACAATCTCGCGATACTCCTCTAACGAAAGACTGAAAAACTCCCCTGTGCCACCCGCTACGAAGACCGCGGAAATCTCGTGGCTAATAAACCACTCAAGCCGATTGCGATAGCTCGCTTCATCAAAGCGGCCCTGGCTATCGAAGTCCGTAATGGGGAACGATAGCAAGCCATCGCCGATGGCATTGGTTACTGCTGCTCTTGAAAACGTCACTGTGCGCCCTCTTTAGGAATGCGTTGACCATTGGGTGAGGCACTATCAGCTGGCCAACATCTTATGTAATACATCATACAACATAGAAGATAAGTATCACCTCAGCATGGCGCAAGCAGAACTATCGCAATTTAAACCAAAGTAGCACTCCCTAGGATGTTAGGGAGGGCTAGATTAACCAACCAAAACCATGCAAAAACCATTTAAAAACAATGCTTTTATACGTCAACAACCCAATCTGGCTTAAACACCGCTGGAGTAAACTCATCAGGGTATCCACCTGGGTTGGCAATGATATGCGTGCCATTCCGAAGAATATCCACGGGTTCGTGAACATGTCCGTGTACCCATAGATCCATATTGCCCATTAAATGAGGCAAATTGGAGGCAAACGCGGGGGATAACGCATCGCCCAGATATTGATCAGGAATACAGTCATGCAGCGGAGCATGATGGCTAATCACTACCTTAGGGCCATCAAACGGCTGGGACAGCTCTTTTTCGAGCCAAGCAAGCGCTTCAGCATGCACCTGCTGGCTCGCCTGAGGTGTGAATGTCTCCCCTGGCGAGGTTTGAACGATTTTAAAGTCGGGCATGTAGCGCAACGCCTTAGACTCAGTATCGGCGGGGTGTTGAGTTTGGTCACCGGCGTACAACGCAAAGTCAGTCCATAGCGTTGTACCGTAAAAGCGTACGCCATTGAGGGTGACGGCACGATTATCCAGAAGCTCAATGTCGAGCCGCTCGGCTTCGAGCGCCAGCTCATCACGCAGCAGCGGCATGCAGGTACCGTAGAACTCATGGTTACCTGGCACATAGATAATCGGCGTGTATGGAAACTGGTGGCGCGCCCAGGCAAGGCCTTCGCACTTACGGTGAATATCCCCCGCCAGAACCACGACATCTGCCTCCACCTCAGGCAGCTCGCGTTTCCCGTCAAAAAATTCCAGGTGCAGGTCAGACAAAATACGCAGACGCATAGGGCTCCTCGTAGCAAATACCTATTTAACCGATCTTACCCGGACTAGGATACTTTGTCGCAGGGCATCGGTATCACGTCAAGATATGCTGCATTGCAACAAAAATAGGCTATAATAACGATGTTGTCCCAATAGGAGGACCGCACAATGACTTTTTTAATAACACCCCCTGCACGCGATAATGAAGTTCTAGAGTTCTGGAACTTGAATGCTCAGTGGCATCGTGCCGCAGCCGAAGCGCTGAAAGCCTATTTAGGCTAATTCAGGTGCTTTTGCACCTTTTTAGACCAAAAGATAATCACCGAAGCCGGAATAATTTCCGGCTTTTTTATGATTATGAAAACCTTTTCCATTCAAAGACCTAATATCCAAACATAAGCATTTGTAAGCCATAGCTTACGAAAAATGGCAAATCGCCTACACCGTTAGGACTAGCCCTGAGTAAAAAAAGCTCTTAGTATCCGACCACAGCTAAATTGCTGCCTTGCACAACACAGGCTGTGGACAACATAAGCTTTCTACAACTTGAAGGCTTTACAACATAAGTTTTACAACAAGGTCTCATCGCATTCCCTGTCCCCTGAAAGAGGAGTGAACGCCATGCAACACTTAGTCACCCCAACACAAACGTTGGAAGCAGATGTTATGGAAGTATGGGCACAGCGTGCCCGCCAACAACGTGCGGCACTTGACGCTATTAAAGCTTACCTGCGTTAAGTCCCCAAACGTCATATTGGTTCAATGCCGCTCAACGCCTCGTTTCAGCGAGGCGTATTTTGGCAATTTACGACCAGCTTGTTTCGGGGTCTTCGGTAGTGTCTAGCTGGCCAAGGTAAGTGTCCTGCAAGATATACATTCGCTTTACATCACGGTACTTGCCATTAATAAAGAACTCCTGCACCAAGTGGCCCTCTTCTATAAAGCCACTCTCCTCGTAAAGATGAATCGCTTTGACATTATCCACCGCCACAATGAGATATACCTTGTGCAGGTTTAGAATGGTGAACGAGTAATGCAGCGCTTGGCGAATTAATGTGCGCGCAAACCCTTTGCCCTGATGCTCAGGGGTAATAATGATTTGAAACTCGCCGCTGCGATGGATGTAGTCGATCTCAATCAGCTCTACCAGGCCGATGGCATTTCCATGGCTATCTTCAGCGACAAAGCGCCGTTCGGCGTTGTCATGGATATGCTTGTTATACAGCTCCTCTAGCTCATCAAATGACTCGTAAGGCTCTTCAAACCAGTACGACATAATGCTCTGGTTATTATTTAGCTCATGAACAAAGCGCAGGTCGTTGCGCTCCAGTGCACGCAAATAAAGTGTGTGGCCCATTGCCCGCTTTCCTTATGAATATCCATTAAGAATACTCGTTTTACACTTGCCCGCCACTCGGTTCATGCATTTAGGTTAGGACATCTTGGCTAGGCGTCTAAATGAAAACAGCTCCGCCAAGGGGTATTCTCTACCCTCTATAAGCGCGCGCAGCAGTTTGGCACCTATCATGCTATAGCTGATGCCGTTTCCGCCGTAGGCCATGGCAAAATGAACACGTGGGCCAAGGGCGTCATGTGGGCCGAAAAAAGGCAGGCCGTCGTCGGTTTCAGCAAAAGTGCCGCCCCAAGAGAACGTAGGATTGATATCTAGTTTAGGCCATAGCGTTTCTATTTTAGCTGCTAGCCCTTTGGCCTTCTCTTCTACCCGCGCATCGCGGCGCTTGGGAATATCTTCGTCGTCATCGTCGCCACCCACGAGGAGTCGTCCATCGCAGGTAGTGCGCATATACAGGTAGGGGCGCGATGATTCCCACATCATGGTGTGGCGCAGTTTGCCCAATGCCTCTGGCGGTAGTGGGTCGGTGATCAGCGCGTAGCTACTGCGATTGACGGCCACCTTTTCTGGCAGCCAGGCTTGCGACTCGTACCCTGCGGCCATCACCACGTACTGGCAACACAGCTTGGCACCATTGGCCAGGGTGAGCGAGACACCCTGACCGTCAGGTGTCATCGTCTCCATTTGTGTGCGGTCATATACTTCTCCCCCACGCTCGACCACCCTGGAAAACAGCTGATACGCCATGCGATATGGATCAATAGTGGCGGCTAGCTGTGTAAGAATAGCGCCGGGCGCCTCAAAGCCGTACTCCGCCAAAATAGCCTCGCGCTCAAGCCACTCGGCTTCAAAACCGTGTTTTTGGCGCAGCGCCAATTCCTCCTGAAGCGATGCGACATCCTCTTCACTACTGGCATAGTAAAGGCTTTGCTGACGCTCAAAATCCACGTCGCCCAACCCTGCCGCCAAGGACTCAAGCTCACCAATGGCCTCTGCACAGGCGCGGTAAGCACGCACTGCATCGGCTTCTCCATAGCGCTCGGCTAGCTCTGTCATATGGGTGTCAATTTCGTACTGCAGCAAAGCAGTGCTGGCGGCTGAACTGCCCCACCCCACATCCCGGCGCTCAAGCACCACCACATGGTGACCATTGCGGTTTAACTCATCAGCAATCAAAGCACCCGTTATACCGCCACCAATCACAACAACCTCGCATAGGTGATCGCGAGTCAGTTGAGGAAAGGTTTTCAACAGGCCATTTTTGACCGCCCAAAAGGGATAACCGCTTTTCAGATCCATCTGTTTGCCTATGCTGGGTTGCTCTAGAGTACTCTATGGGTGATAGAAGCATGCTGTTAACCATAGATGGTTCCTGACAACTTGCTCGATAAAGTGCCCCTGAATGGCTGCCCTTATTAGTTGAATTCAGGCTCAAAAAGGAGTTCCACATGATTGATCTACGCAGTGACACGGTGACTCGCCCTACCCCCGCCATGCTTGAAGCTATGGTGACCGCACCATTAGGTGATGATGTGTGGGGCGATGACCCAACGGTCAACGCGTTTCAAGAAAATCTGGCCGAACAGGCAGGCAAAGACGCGGCGCTGCTGTTTCCAAGCGGTACACAAAGCAACTTAGTGGCACTCATGGCCCATTGCGAGCGCGGCGATGAGTACATTGTTGGGCAGTCAGCCCACACTTATCGTTATGAAGGCGGCGGCGCAGCGGTGTTAGGCAGCATCCAGCCACAGCCCATTGAGAACGACGCCGATGGCACGCTGCCACTGGAAAAAATCATAGCCGTGATTAAAGCCGACGACTTTCACTTTGCGCGTACAAAGCTGCTGGCATTAGAAAACACCATTGGCGGCAAAGTGCTGCCTGCAGACTACGTATTAAAAGCCACTGAGCTCGCCCGCGAGCGTGGTCTGGCAACGCATTTAGACGGCGCGCGCTTATTCAATGCCGCTGTCGCAACCGACACCTCGCTCAAGCAACTGTGCCTGCCGTTCGATAGCGTGTCGCTGTGCTTCTCAAAAGGCCTGGGTACGCCAATAGGGTCGGCACTGGTGGGCTCACAAGCATTTATCGACCGCGCTCGGCGCTGGCGTAAAGTGGTGGGTGGTGGCATGCGCCAATCAGGTATTATCGCCGCCGCTTGTCAGTATGCGTTAGATCACCACGTGGCAGACTTAGCCGACGATCACCGCCGTGCAGAGCGCCTTGCAGCGGGCTTAGCAAAGCTGCCGGGGGTCGAGATCAGCGCTCAGGCAACCAATATGGTGTTCGCGCATTTTCCCGACGAGCATGTAAAGCCACTCTCCGCCTGGCTAAAAGAGCACGGCATTTTGATTGAGCTGCTTTACGCCACGCGTTTCGTTACCCATCGTGATCTTGATGACGCAGATATCGACAAGGTCATCGCGGTGATGGAGGCCTACTTTAGTCGTCATTAAAAACGAGTCGTCATTAACCAGTAAATGGCTTAGCTAAGAGATGACGCCCCTAAAGCAAGATGTACAGCGATACCTGCCATCATCAAGCCAATCAGGCCATCGATAATGCGCCATGCGATGGGTTTTGAAAGCCAAGGCGAAAGCGCAGCGCCGCCCCAGGCCAGCAGGCTGAACCAGAGGATGGACGCAGTAGATGCCCCCGCCACAAAAACGCCGGCGCTCTCCTGCTGGGCGCCAATGGAGGGTATCAGCAGCAGCGTATCCAGATACACCTGGGGGTTAAGCACGGTGACGGCAAGGGTGGCGAAAATCACTTTGGTTAAGCTGCGCGCGCTGCCCGCTTCGGCGCTTAACCCTTGCCGCCCGCTAAAGGCTCTAAACAGCGCCTGAGCTGCCAGCCAGCTTAAAAACACTACACCCACCCAGCGCATTGCCTCCAACGCGCTGGGCATCGTCAGCAGAAAAGCACTCACCCCAAACATACCCGCTGTGAGCAGAATAATATCCGCACTCATGCACAACCCTGCCGACCACCAGTGGTATTCACGACGAATCGCCAGCCCAAGAATGTAGGCGTTTTGCGCCCCAATCGCCATGATAATCCCGCCGCACACCACCAGCCCGGTGATATAACTTTCCCACATTGCCCTGCCCCCATTGCCGGAATTAGCGTCGCGTTAATTAATCTGGCAATAAAGTAACTGGGAATGCTGATTGCTAAAAATCATCCTGCTAATGGGGTATTAGATTTACTTATAGAAGAGCCATTCATTAAATTTTAAAAATGGTTCAACATGTTAAGAATCATGGTTGTCCTAGAGCCCTACCCAACGAGATCCGCGCTCAAAGCTGACTACCCGCATCAGCGCAACTCAGCCACTCGGGCCACCGCATCGCGGCTGGCGGCTTCTCGCTGTTCGCCGGTGAGTTCTACCAACTGCCCCTGGCGCATTTCCAGCAGCCGGTCGGCCTGGTCGAAGTAGTGGTCGTCGTGGCTGATCACCACCAGCGTCTTGCCCAGCGCTCGCAACTGCGGCAAGAGCTCACGGTAAAAGACCCGGCGGAACTGCGGGTCTTGGTCGGCGGCCCACTCGTCTAGCAGCAATAGGTCGCGCTGTTCAGCGACCGCCAGCAGCATCGCCAGGCGTTTGCGCTGGCCCTGGGAGAGGTTGACGTTGGTGATGCGATCGCCGTCGAAGTCGAGCTTACTGCGCATGCCCAGCGCGGCAAGCCACTCCTCCACCAGCCCCGAGTCGGGTGACTCACCCGCAGGGCCCATCAGACGATCAAACAAATGCAGGTCAGTGTATATGGCCGAGAAGTGCTGGCGATAGCGTGTCCAGTCTTCCTCCTGCAGCGGCCTGCCATCGACGCGCACACAGCCGCTTTGAGGCTGGTAGAGCCCAGTCAGCAGCCTCGCCAAAGTCGATTTCCCGCTGCCGTTACCGCCGATCAGAAACACCACCTCGCCACGTTTCAAGGTCAGGTCGATAGGGCCGATGGCAAAACCCGCCCGAGATTCCTCATCCGGGTAGCGATAGCTGACCTGCTCAAGGGTTAGTTCCTGCCAGTCGTGGCGCAGCGCAGAGTGGCCGAACGCTTCGCGGTGCTCGGCCAAGTCTAAACTGCTGATTTTTTCAAACGCCACTCGGGCGTTAATCAGCGTCGGAAAGGCACCAATGGCCTGCATCAGCGGCGCGCGCAAAAATAGCAGCGTGAGTGAGAAGGTCGTGGCTACCTGCCCCGACGCCCAGCCCAGGCCGTTGGCCAAAAAGAACGCCACACCAATGGCGCCCAGCATCATAATGTTGAACCAGTTCACCGCGCTGAGATGGTAGGTATCTCCAAGAATAAAATGACGCCGACAATCCTTTGCGTTAGGCGTATAGACATCGCGATACAGCCATTCGGCACGGTCACGGTTGAGCGCCAGCTCTTTGCGCCCCTCGATCACCGACTGGTAATCCGCGTAAAGACGATCCTGTATTTCGCGCAGTTTGGCCATATGCCCATAGACCCGGGCCACCAAACGCATGCCAACCAACACCGTCACGATCACCCAGAGCGCGGTGACACCCAGCATGGCAGGCGAAAGCCACGCCAAGTAAAGCGTGGCACCTATCGTCAGCACCCCACCCTGCACCAGTTCCGGCANNACGGCAAGCGTATAAAGGCAACGGTCACTGAACTCACATCGGTGGAGAGACTCGCAAGCAAACGCGCACTGCCAATCTGTTCAGCGCGTTCGATATTGGTATCCAGAATTCGCTTGATCAACTGCCCTCGCAGCCGGTAGACGAAATGGTGACCCAGCGTGGTCAGGGCCAACTGTGATGCCAGGGTAATGACCAGCAGCAGCGCTATCAGCCCCAGGAATTCGGGTAGGATGCGCCAGGGGTAGGTAAAGGTGCCCAGCAGCCGTTGATTGATAAAGGCGATGACACCGATGCCCAAGCCAGCGCTTGTCAGGCTAAGCAGTACCACGGCCACAAACTGCCAACGATAATCACGCCATACAATCCTCAACAGCTCCATGACCACAACTCCCCGGCATTCTGTTTTCTTTAACAGCTAAAAGCGCTGGTGATTACAAACGCCGCAGCCCCCACATAAAGTAGGCACCGCCAATCAGTGAAGCGACCAAGCCCGCTGGTATCTCATAGGGGAAAATAATCTGGCGCCCCACCCAGTCGGCCAGCACCATCAATAGCATGCCGATCAACGCAGCACCCAGCAGATGCTGACCCGCCCGGGAGAAGCCCACCAAGCGCGCCATATGCGGCGCCAGCAGGCCTATAAACGAAAGCGGCCCCACCACTAGGGTGGCGCAGGCGGTTAGCAGCGCCACCAGTAGCAGCAACGCCAAGCGGGCACGGTTGAGCGTTACCCCGAGCGCCTTGGCCGTCGGCGCACCTAACGGCAAGATATCCAGCCAGCGGGTGAAGGGCAGCGTGACCAGCGCCAGCACGGCGGCAATCCCCCCTACCACCACCGCATTGGTGACATCCACGTAATAGGTAGAGCCCGCCAGCCAGGCGATCACCTGCTGGCCACGAGGGTCGCCGCCTGCCAGCATTACGCTTCGCACCGCATCAAACAGCGCACTGACCGCCACCCCGGTAAGCAGCAAGCGCTCGGGGAGATAACCACTCTTGCGGTTGATACCCACCAACACCAGCAGTGTCGCGAAAGCCCCTAAGGTTCCCACACCAATCAGCATCATATTGGTGGGCGCAGGCAGCAGGAAAATCCCCAGAATCAGCGCAATGGCACAGCCACCGCTGATACCCAGTACTTCGGGGCTGGCCATGGGGTTGGCGGAAAGGCGCTGAAGAATCGTCCCGGCAATCGCCAGCATCAACCCGCTGGCGGCTGCCGCCATCACCCGGGGCATGCGCCACTGCATGACATTCCAGTTATTGGGCGCCAGCCAATACCAGCCATCTACGCCCTGGCCAAACAGCAAACCGAGAACCGTTGCCCCCAGCAACGCGAGTAGTAATCCGGTGGCTAAACGTGACGGCGCTGGGTGACGGCGGGCGAAAACACCCGCCCCTTTCGGCGGCTGGTCGCCCTGCAGTTTCAGGCGCGGAATCAGCCACATTAACAGCGGCGCCCCCAGGGCACCGGTAATCGCCCCGGTAGGAATAAAGGCCGCCACCATGCCACCGAACTGCTGCAGCAGCAGATCCGTGGTGGCCAGCAGCACGGCCCCTAATAGCATCGACCAGATTAGCCGCGGCCCTAAGCGGCGCGCACCGGCCATGCGCACGATGTTGGGCGCTGCCAAGCCGATAAAACCGATGATGCCTACCACGCTGACAATGCTGCCGGTAATAAACACCGCCAAGCCCATCCCCGCAAAGCGCAGATAGGTCAGCGAGACCCCTAAGCTCTTGGCGCTGGCGTCGTCCAGCTCCAGCACCGCCAGAGGACGCAGCAAGAACCAGGCGGCCACACAGCTAATCGCCAGCCGTGGCCAGAGGATGGCAACGCCGTCCCAACCGTTTTGCGCCAGCGAGCCCGCGCCCCAAATCAGTAGTCCGGAGAGCGCCTCGTGGTTGAACAGCAGCAGCGCCGTAGACAGCGCCCCCAGGTACAGATTGACCACCAGGCCCGCCAGCACCACCACGATCGGCGCCAGCCCGCGCCGCCACGAGAGCAGAAAAACTAATCCAACCGCCAGCGCGCCACCCAATAAGGCGACCCATTCGCGCCCGGCGACAAGCNNCGGTCATCAACGCCAGGTTAGCGCCCGAGGCCACCCCGAGGGTGGTGGGCGAGGCCAGTGGGTTGCGCAGCACCTGCTGCATGAGCACGCCTGCCAACCCCAGGCCACCCCCGGCGAGCAGGGCGATAGAGAGGCGCGGCCACCAAGCGTAGTAAAGCAGCAGCTCGTCAACGTTCTCAAAAGAGGGGGCCACTAATGCCTGCAGGCCCAGCGCGAAACCGCCTTGGCCCTCAAGCCCCACCCAAAACAGCACCACCATGGGCAGGCTAAGTAATAGGCAGGCTTTAGCGGGCGACACTCCCCCCATTCTTTGAGCAAATTGCGCAGCGCCTAGCATAGCGAGCCCCCTTTTGTGATAACCGAACAGTTCGCCAAAAGAGACGTGATAGGCAACAGCGTCATTTTCTTAGCCTTACTATTTATGCAAACGAGTTTATGGAAATTAGCGATTGAATAACTAACAACGATTCTAAATGATAATAATTAGCACTACAATTGACTCCTTATATAAAGGAGACATCACAATGGCAGCCAAACCGAGCTACCAGCTTTTCGATATCACCCTAGCCCGGCGCACCCAAGTCAGCGCCTCATTAGTCAGGTTCACCTTTACTGGCCCAGAGGTCAGCCAAATGGCGACCTACGCACCGGATCAGCGCGTCAAGCTATTCTTTCCCGAAGGCGGTGGCAGTCTCGACCCGCTGTTTGAAATTGCCAAGCTGGAAGAACACGACTGGTACGGCGCCTACCGCGCATTGCCAGATGCGCAGCGGCCCTCTGCACGTACCTATACCATTCGCGCCCTGCGCCCGGAACAAGCTGAGGTGGACGTTGAATTCGTACTCCACGGCGACAACGGCCCCGCCTCACGCTGGGCAATGCACGCCCGCCCGGGTGACCGGCTAGCCATGACAGCCCCCGACGCCAGTGCCGAAGGCCCAAAGCTGGGCTACGAGTGGAAGCCACCCCAAGGCGTACGACGAATCCTGATTATCGCCGATGAAACCGCCCTTCCCGCTGCGGCTGGTATTCTGGAAACCCTCGATGACCTGCCGCTCAAACCCAGGGTCGAAGCGCTGTTCGAAGTACCCCGCAGCGACGACGCTCAGTCGCTGCCACAGGCCACCAAATTGCGCTGGCTGGCTCGCGACGCTGAGCCCGGCTGCCAACACGGTGAGCTGCTAATGAGAGCGCTACGCGATATTGATTTACATAAGGAAATTCAAGCGCTAGGCGGCACGCCTACTAACACCACTACCGGCGCCACGACCAACGACGAAAGCGACGATGAGGACGGCCCGCTTTGGGAACCCGCCACCCTGGATGACAGTGCGCCCTTCTACGCCTGGATTGCCGCTGAAACCAAGGTCGCCATGAAGCTGCGTCGCTATTTGGTCAACGAGTGCGGGCTACCCAAGCAGTACGTTACCAGCATGGGCTACTGGCGCCTGGGCAAGGCCAATGGTTAAGGGNNGTTAAACAGTAGCCACACAAGCAAGCAAGCTCAAACGCCTATTGGCTGGCGAGACCGCCCTGACGGCTATGGCCGGGTCAGCCGTGCGCTTCACTGGCTGACCGCAGCGCTAGTCACGCTGCAATTTACCGTGTTGCTGGCCTGGAGAGGAATGGGCGAAAACGCTATCACGCTGTTCTTGGCGAGCATCGGGCCTCACGGCTCATTAGGATTTATGATACTGATCGTGACGCTGGCGCGCCTTGGTTGGGCATGGATAAACCGCAAACAACGCCCGCCCCACACGCCAGGACTAGGTGGGTGCTTGGCGCGCTTTGTCCATATCACCTTTTATGGGCTACTAATGTGGTTGCCCGCTTTCGCTATTTTGCGCCAGTACGGCCGCGGCGGGGCGCTACTCTTTTATGGCATGGAGCTGCTGCCCGAAGCGGAACGCGAGATCACCTGGATGGTCGCCCCCGCCGAGCTCCTTCACGGCCCGCTCTCGTGGCTGCTATGTGGATTAGTCATCGGCCACATCATGATGGCGCTGACTCACCGCTTCTGGCTTAAAGACCGAGTACTGGCGCGTATGGTGGGGTCAAGTGGCCGATGAGGGTTCCGCTAGCGGCTCTTCGGCAGTCTCAGACTCAGCAGTCAACAGCTTGCCACTCTCTAGCCGCACCAATCGATCTGCGAGGTGGAAATAGCGGTCATCGTGGGTGATCACCAGCACCGCTTTGCCCATGCGTTTTAGCTCGGGCAACACCTCGCAGTAAAACACCTCTTTGAATAACGGATCCTGATCCGCCGCCCACTCGTCAAACACCAAGAAGGGCCGATCCTCAAGGTAGGCAACCACCAGCGCCAGACGCTTACGCTGGCCCTGGGAGAGTGCTTGGGTGGTGAACGCACCGTTTTCAACCCGCACCTTGTGCTGCAGGTGCAACTTGGCCAGCAGGCGGTTGCCTTCCTCGTCCAGACCATCACGCGGTGCCTCTAACAGGCGTTCAAAGAGATGGAAGTCCGAGAACACCACCGAGAAGAGCTGCCGGTAGGCATCCCAGCCATCCGCTTCGACCCGCTCGCCATTGAGCAATACCTCGCCACCTTCCGGCGGGTAAAGCCCCACCACTACTTTGGCCAGCGTGGTCTTACCGCTACCGTTGCCCCCCACCAGAAACACCACTTCCCCCGGCGTAAAGCTCAGATCAATCGGCCCCAACTCAAAGAAGTCATCGCTCTGCTCGTGGTAGTACTGATGGGTGACGTCGCGCAACTCAAGACGCTGCAAAGCAGGCACCTGAGGTGACGCTTGCCTCTCCTGCCCCTGGGGCATCTCTCGTGTGATGTCATCAATTCGGCTAGCGGCTACCCGCGCCATATTGATCCGCGGAATATTGATCAGCAACCCTTCCAAGGGCGTCACCATAAACACAAACACCAGCGCAAAACCGGTCATTACCTGGGTTTGATTAGGCCCATCGCCCGCCAACACAAACAATACCAGACCGATAAAGGCGTACATCAGGAACTGCCCCCAACTGGTCGAGATCACGAACAGCGACATGCCATAGGTGCGCAGCCGCCGCACGCCTTCAACCGACTCCCCCAGTATCTGATCCATAAAGACCCGGCTCTTGCGCTGGTGTAGGCGTAGCTCTTTTGCACCATCGGTCAGCGCGCGGAAATGACCAAACAGGCGATCCTGCTCTGACGAGGCATCCTGGAGGTAGTGAATAGCGCGTAAGTGCACCAAGTGGTAACCGACAGCACCCAGCCCAATCACCCCAAGTGCAAACAAAAACACCTGCCATGAAAGCATTGCCAGGTAGCCCAAGCACCCCACCACGATGACCGTATTGGTCAAAATCACCGGCAAGCTAACGAACAGTACCGCCACATTGTTGCTGTGCTCGGTGAGCGCTGACTGGATCCGCGCACTGCCCACACGCTCGAACTGAGCAAAGGGGGTCTCGGCCACACACTGGGCGACAAAACTGCGTAACTCAGCCAGAGCACGCTGCCCCAGCCGCTCAAACAGCGCCGTCGACACCATCCGACAGACCATTAGGGCCACAGCAATCCCCGCGAAGCCCCAAGCCGCATTGGCACGGCTGGCGGCATCGCTGTTTAACGCCGCATTGATTTGGGCAATCAGCAGCACGCTGAAAAGCCCCGAGAGAATGCTGGCCAGCGCAGCAGCGGTCATCAACCCGCGAGTTCGACGAATCAGATAGGGAAGCACATTCACCTCATTGGAAAGCCATTAGAAAAAGCGACTGGAAATCGGCACCTACCTCTAATGACGAACCGCTCGCGTAAAAAGTTAACCAATTTTATGTAAACAAGCCTCATTCTCATTCGTCCTTAAATAAGGAAGTCAGTAACGCCGCCCTCCGGCGGGGTGATTTTAATTCGTTTCTTTGATTCGTTCTTATTGATAGGAGCTTAGCGGTGTCCAGTTCTGTCCAGGCACAACCACAGGTACACGTACCCTCTGAAAGCCACGCGGTGGCCTCGCTGATCTCACGCCCCGAGGGCTACGCCTATCAAGTCAGCTACGAGGTCACCACGCAGTCGCTTTATGTGAAGGGTGATCAAGAGCGCCTTGAGTGGGCACTGGTGGATGACAACCACTGTTTGACGCTGCGCTGGCCGCAGCGCTCAGCACCACCGCTCCCAGCACTGCTTGCCGCTATCGAAGGCGCTTTTGCCTTTTACCCAGGCACTGTTGCATTACGCCTTCAGCTACCTAGTGCTTTGCACGCCAACCTTTGTGTCGCCGGCATCGCGGTTAAAGATAGCCATGGAGAGCTCTGGGTATATGCGGAGCTATTTTGGCAGTTACCCACGCTCTGGCTGACCTCAACGCGCATGCGCCCCTATCCGCAGCAGCCCATCCTGGAGAACGGAAAACGACACCCGCGCCGCCCTCCTCGCCCCAGCGGCACGGTATATCAGCGCCATATTGCCTGGCTGGATGCCACCCTGAGCTTTCGAGTGCTTGACCTGGAACTTGATCTGGAGCGCTTCAACCGCTGGATGAACGACCCGGTCGTCGCCCATTTCTGGGAAGAGCAGGGGGATTTGGAACAGCATCGCGAGCGGCTGGAAAGCACGCTCCAGACCCCCAGCGTCGTGCCGTTGATCGGCTGTATCGACGGTGAGCCCTTCGGTTATTTCGAGACCTACTGGGCCAAGGAGGATCGCATCGGCGCTTATTACGATGCCAGTGACTTTGACCGTGGCTGGCACGTACTGATCGGTGAAGCTGCATTTCGTGGGCAACCCTATGTCGCTGCCTGGATGCCCTCTATCTCGCACTACCTTTTTCTGGATGACTGCCGCACCCAACGCTTGGTGATTGAGCCCCGCGTAGATAACGCCAAGATGCTGCACAACCTTGCCCAGTGCGGTTATGCCCACGTTAAGGCGTTCGATTTTCCCCATAAGCGGGCCATGCTCGGCATGCAAATCCGCGAACACTTTTTTAACGAGCGCAGTTGGATTCCGCTGCCTCCGCACCCTGGGTCTGCGCCACGACCCGACCCACGCTTCACCACATAAATACGTCAGCCACGAGGACTCTTATGCATATTCACGACTTGATCGGCATCGGCTTCGGCCCCTCCAATATTGCACTGGCCATTGCGCTCGACGAACAGCGCCAGGCAGGGCAAGCGAAGGATGCCTTGTTTATTGAGCGTCAGCCCTGCTTTGCCTGGCACCCGCATATGCTGCTGGAAAATGCCCATATGCAGATCTCCTTCCTCAAAGACCTGGTCACGCCGCGTAACCCAGGGAGCCGTTTCAGCTTCCTCAATTACCTTCACAGCAAAGGCCGCCTGCAGGACTTTATCAACCTACAAANNCCTTCTTCCCCAGCCGCCATGAGTTCAATGACTACCTAAGCTGGACTGCCAGCCACTTTGAACACCAGTGCGCCTATGGAGAGGATGTGCTTGAAGTGCTGCCCGAAACTGATAACGACGAGGTCGCCTATCTCCGTGTTCGTTCACGAGATGAGAGTGGCGCGGTGCAGGAAAGGCTCACCCGTTCATTGGTAATTAGCGTGGGGGGTGCGCCCAATGTGCCTGAATGCTTCGCCGGGCTAAAAGACGACCCACGGGTCTTCCACTCCAGCCACTACCTCCGGGAGTTGGCGAAGCAAGACGCCCCCAAACGCATCGCGGTGATCGGTGCGGGCCAGAGCGCCGCTGAGATATTCCTGGATCTGCACGGCCGTGAAGGCATTCAGGTGGATCTTATTAGCCGGGCATGGGCCTTTAAACCCTCGGACGATAGCCCTTTCGTCAACGAAATCTTCAATCCCGAATACACCGACTACGTGTTCAACAACCCCACCGGCCAGCGGGAAGCACTGCTGCAGGAGTACAAAAGCACCAACTACTCAGCCCCTGACTTGGCGCTGATTCAGGAGATTTACGATGTGTTCTATCAGCAAAAAGTAACCGGCCAGGCCCGCCACCGCTTCCGCCGCCGCCATGAAGTTATTGGTAGTCAAGCAGGCCCCGAAGGTATTGAGCTAAATGTTCGCGATTTAGAGAGTGGTCATACGGAGTCCACTCGCTACGACGCAGTGGTATTAGCAACAGGCTATATACGCGACACCCATAAACAGCTATTGGCCCCCGTCGCGGACTACCTGCCTGACTTTGCCGTTAACCGCCACTATCAGCTCTACACCAAGCCTGCGTTCAAACCGGCTATTTTCCTGCAAGGCAGCTGCGAGCCCACCCATGGTTTAAGCGATACCCTGCTATCGATTTTGGCGGCACGGACGAGTGAGATTTGTGAAGTACTTAATGAGGCGTTACCAGCAGCCCAGTCAGAGGCATCAACTCCATCACTGGTAAGCACGGACTAACCAAGCACTATCAACGCATGGCCGCTCTCCCAAAGCGGCCCCTAACACCGAGACTTACGCCCATTATGTCCTTACATCCTGATGTCGCCGCTTTCTTAGACCTGATCGCCGATAGCGGCAATCCGCCTTTCCACTCGCTCTCACCAGAACAGGCACGCGCTGCCTACGAGGCATCATCACAGATGCTTGATGAGCCAATAGCTAACGATGCAACGGCACTGAGTATCACCTGCCGAGATGGATATCGCCTTGAACTACGCCACTACCAAGGCGAGGAGTCTTTATCGCCCATCCTGCTCTACTTCCATGGCGGCGGCTACCTACTGGGCAGCCTGGATTCCCACGATTCGCTCTGCCAGAGCATCGCTCAAGCGACTGGTTACACAGTGTTGGCTGTCGACTATCGGTTGGCTCCCGAGCACAAGTTTCCGACAGCGTTTCACGACGCTGAAGATGCCTATTGCTGGCTGCTGAAGCATGGCGAAGAGATGGGGCTCAATACCTCACGTATCGCCGTGGGTGGTGACAGTGTAGGGGGAACCCTAGCCACGGCTCTTTGCATGTCAGCGCGTGATAATGGTTGGCACCCTCCACGCTGCCAGATTTTGCTCTACCCCTGCACCAGCGCCTGGCAGGACAGCGAGTCTCACCGCCGATATGCACAAGGCTACCTGCTAGAAGCAGACACCCTGCAGTGGATGTTTGGCCACTATCTAAATAGCGATGAGGAACGCCACGACTGGCGCTTTGCGCCGTTGGAGGCGGCAGAACTCAAAAACCTACCGCCTGCGTTTATCGCCCTGGCCGAACATGATCCCCTGGTCGATGAAGGCATTGCCTACGTGAACCGCTTACAGGAAGCGAACGTGGATACCCAACTGACCATATACCCCGGCATGGTGCACGACTTCGCACGCCTGGGCAGCATCGCCCCCGAAGCCACCGATCAGGTACGCGCGGATATTGCCAAGGCGCTACGGCTCCATCTCCCCAAAAGCCACCAGACCTGATCGATCTATAATATATTGATAAAATTAGATTATTAATTTATTTGTCTTCTGAAAACGTCAGAAGACAATTTATCAATCACTGCTATCCCTCAAAGCTAGGGAAGATCCAAGGAGTAGATAAAGCCAACGATTATCGTTTACACTACGGCGATAGTTGAAAAGGAAATGCAATGTCTAACTTTTTTGCGATCATCCGTCACTCATTCTCATACTTGATAGCCACTTCTTTGATATTTTCCTCATTTATATCATCTAGCCTTTATGCAGCTTCATCGCCCACTACAGCAATAACAGCCCTAGACCTTCCAATCGCAGAGACACTTATCGAGCTAGGAGTATCTCCAGTCATAATTAGCCAGAGGCAGTCTTTCAACTTTTGGACAGGTGGCACCTACGAACTTTCTAAAATTATTGAGGCTGGCTCTCCATTACCAAACATTGAGCTCCTTCAGCAAATCAGGCCAACCCGGACATTACTTGCTCCTTGGCAAAGCAATCTAGAACCTCGACTTGCTTCAGTATCGCCAGTGACTATTGTTGATAGCTACCCCTACTCTGGCGATGGGAATTTGTGGGAACGCCTATTGATCTTCACTTATAGACTTGGCCAGCTAGTAGGGCAGCAGGGAGAGGTTAACCACCTCATCAACCAAACTGATACGCACTTAGATAGTCTGAAAGAGCGCCTTCGCAATGATGGTACGCCGCTTCTTTTCGTCCAGCTCTGGGGGGAAAGACATGTTCGCGTTTTTGGCGAAAACAGCCTGCCACAGGCCGTGTCTCAACGCTTGGGAATTGACAATGCATGGCACGAAACAACAAATCAATGGGGATACTCATTGGTAGGAATTGAAGCCCTATTAGGTATTGATGCAAGACTGGTAATTATTAGCTCTCGTCATCCGACAGATTTCGAAGGTCAACTGACACAAAACTCTATGTGGCAGCATCTCCCCAGTGTTCGGCGTGGTGACTTTATCGTGCTACCTAGTACTTTCTGGTTTGCTGGAGGATTGCCTTCAGCACAACGTTTTGCAGATGCTTTGGTCGAGGCAATCGATGAGCCTTAATTCATAAAATAGCTTCAGCGTCTTGCAGCATCAAAATCGATCGCACTAACGCGAGGCCCTGGTGCCAGGATAGTTGTCGCCTGATTGGGCTGCACCTGTTGATACAACACTGAGCATCAGCACAGCCGGATACGCCGTCTCCCCAGACAAAGCGCCACCAGGGCCTTGATAAAGCATTCTGCCCAAGCTACATACCTTGTATTGCCCTAGCTGCACAATCGGAACGCTGGTCAGAAGATACGAGAAAGCGGCAGCCTGCTGGGCCTGAGGTAGCGCAGAAGGAAGCTACATAAATGAATGTTCTTCACAAAGATTACGTTGACAAAAACCTCCTCTTGAAAGGCTTCAAAAGCTGCTCCTAAGTAGTTTTTCCCTTTAAGCAGCAAGATCGTTAGCGCAATAATTACTTATTGATTCAAGTCTACCCCTTCATAAAGCTGTCTACGATGGCCTTCAAGCTATGATATCTGCAAGGCCTTGAAGCGTATAGGCTGGGGTTTCCCCCTCCAATAGCCCCTGACAACGAAGTGCAGCCTAATGTTACCTACTCACAGCTTGACAAAAAGGTTCAACAATCATTAAATCTAAATGATAACAATTATATTTCAAATACGCATAAAGCAAAGGGTATCATTTCCATGTACAAATCGTCGCTGCAAAAGAGAGCGCTAGCAGTTGCAATTGGCTCCATAAATTGCGCCTTTGTTCTAACGCCACTACTAGCTACTGCACAAGACAGCCCAAGAAGTCCCGAAAGCCCTTCTACCTCACAGAGTAGACTGAACGCTTCGCAAGCGCCGTCAAAAGACGTGTCAGAGCTGTCTACAGTAACCGTGATCGGAGAAGCTGTTAGAGAAGCTACTACCGAGGGCAGCAATTCTTTTACCACTGATCGCAGCACTATCGGTTTGAGCGAACAGGCCATCAAGGATATTCCGCAATCTGTCAGTGTATTGACCCGCGAAAGGCTCAACGATCAAAACTTAACCTCTCTCAAAGAAGCGATGGAGCAGACTACTGGCATTAGTGTAATGTCATACGGAACAAATCAGTATCAACTCAGATCCCGCGGCTATGATATTGATTCTCTTATGCTGGATGGAAGCCGTGTTGAAGCACCTTATGGCTCATTAGCCAATACGGGCCTCTACGACACGGCTCTCTATGATCGTATTGAGGTTATGCGGGGACCTACGGGAATACTCACGGGTAGCGGCGAACCCAGTGGCACTGTCAACTTGGCACGCAAACGCGCCCGGCGAGATTTCGGCTTCGATATGTCGTTGTCTGCCGGCTCTTGGGACGCCTATCGAAGTACAATTGACGTCACAGGTTCGCTCAACGAGAATGGTAGCCTACGCGGCAGGATTGTGGGGGTCTACGATGAACAAGAGTCGTTCGTCGATGAGGTTAATGCACAAAATGCTATTGGCTACGGCACGCTGGAGTACGACTTTACCCCTGATACCACATTATCGGTCGGCGTCGCTAGACAAACAGAGGACTCCCGTCCGCATTCTGGTTTGCCCGTAGCCAGCAACGGCAACTTATTCGATGTTGACCGCTCAACCTATCTCGGTTCGTCATGGGATCGTTCGCACGCAAATGCGACACGCTATTTTGCTGATCTAGAACACTATCTTAATAATGGTGGCTTCTTTAGTTTAAAAGCTAACCAGATCGAAACATATAGAATGAATGTCACAAGCAGTGAAGGTGCTCTAGTGCTTGATGAAGATTCAGGCGATATGTTGACACGTAATAGCTCCTGGTCTAATCGAACTAAGAGTGAATCGCTGGAGGCGAGACTAACGACTCCATTCAATCTATTCGAGGCCGAACATGCTACCACTCTGGGGGCCAGCTACAATAAGAACGACAGCTACACCCCGTATGCTTACGGAGAAGGTGACTATTTTAATCAGCACTCCCTCCAAAACATTTATTCTCCCCACGAACTGCCAGAACCGGATGAATATTCTCTTTATCCTGGATATGTCAGTTCTGACTTGAGCCAAGAGAGCCTGTATGGGCAAGTTAACTGGTCTGTCACACCACGCCTGACACTCGTTACTGGCGGACGCCTTGACTGGTATGACATCACATCAGACCTTGCTGAGGGAGATTGGGGGCGCCATAGAGCTGGCAGTGGTCGCGAATTCACTCCTTATTACGGGGCTATCTATGAAATAACCCCAAGCATTAACTTTTATACAAGCATGTCAAAGATCTTTCAGCCGCAAACAGAGATCGAATCTAGCGGTGAGATTATCGAGCCACGCACAGGAGAACAAATTGAAGCGGGTATAAAGGGTGGATCACCCGACGGCGAACTCAATTGGCATCTTGCTATATTCAATATTGAGGATCAGAACCGAGCCTACACAGACCCCGATAACTCTGCCTTCTCTATCCCGCTTGGAGAGACGCGCAGCCGTGGCTTTGAAGCAGAGATCTCCGGCAGTCCATTACCACGTTTAGATGTAAGTGCCAGTTACGCATATACGGATACTGAGTATACACGTGATGCAAGTCTGGAGGGGTTATCGCTATCACCTGATACACCACGGCATAACTTCAAACTTTGGACACGTTATCGCTTCTCTGACGATACCAACCAAGGATGGCGTATTGGTGCTGGTGTTAACACTGTCAGCAGTATTTATGCCGAAGATGGCACTAATCGCTGGGAGCAAGGTGGCTATACCTTACTTTCAGCTCAATTAGGTTATCGCTTCAATGAAAACTTTGATGTTAGCTTTAAGGGGAATAATCTTACTGATGAAAAATATTATTCGACGGTTCGAGTTAACACTAGACACAATTACTATGGAGATCCTCGTAACTTTACATTTAACCTAAATTATAGTTACTGAACTGAAAGGGAGGTCAGGACTATGTGACCTCCCAGGTTCATTCTACACAGATTTTTCTGTCAATATTATCCAATCTTAGCATCAGCCTTCTGTCCTAATTATTGGCACAGGCCATACCAAAAATAAATGCTAGAAATATCCTCCAGCTAAATACATTGCCACAACTTACATATCGCTGACAGCAACATTAAAACACCCACCAGCCACCTCCAAGTAGTGGATAAAAAAAACGCAGACGATAGTATGCTGCTTCACTTTCATGGTATTGATTACATATTAGGTGATATGGAGACTCACGAATAGCCTATATCAAACTGGCTTTGCTAGCCGAAAACCCCAAGCACAACATTAAGAATATTAAAGCTCCATTTGCCATTGAACGTTACCATTTGCCCGAGTAGCACATAGTACTTTATTAGCCACAATAATATATTAAGGCCTTGGTTTTTCCAAGATCGTATCCACTAAAGCCACCTTTGCCAAGTATCAATATGCAGGAGTCTAAAGAGTTGGCAATCCAAAGGATCACCAACTCTCAACAACCATCTTAAAGGCATATAACTAAGTAGAAGGCTCGACGCTCCTCACCACCTTAGCACAGTGATCAACGATCAAGGCCAGCTCTTCATGGTAGATCGACTGCAACCTTGCCACAGTAACATCATCGAAGACACGAGTACTGTAGATCCACTTGCTGGTGAACACACCCTTATGAACGTGTGAAACCAGCTCCAGCCAGTTTGCAAGTGGCATTTCATCGCTACGCTCTCGTCCCTTAAGCTCGCCGCCGTACACCTCCCAAAGTGGGTTCTCGGTGGCTTCGCCGCTGAACTGGCCCAGATAGTTGACGTTGATCCGTGCCCGGTTGTCGGGCAGCTCGGGAACACAGTCCTGACTCCGCAGATAGCGTAGTATCCCGTAGCCCAGCCCCTTGCGAGGCACCGCCTTACGGCGTTCCCGAATCCGGGCGATGGTTTCGGCTGGACTCTCATCGTCGGCCGTCAACCTCAGCGGATAGATAGCGGTGAACCAGCCCACCGTACGCGACAAATCAATATCGGTCTCACCAGCCTCCCGACCATGCCCCTCCATATTGACCAGGAAGTCGCACTCGCCAGTCCAGCGCCGCAGGGTTCTCGCCAGCGCCGCCAATAGCAGGTCGTCGATTGTCGCCGCATAGACATTAGGTGCGTCCCTGAGCAGCCACTGCGTGCGCTCAGCACTCAGGCGGCTTTCGTGATGCGTCACATCGCCGATAATGCCCGGCGGCGTATCACCATCCACGGGCAAATCGGCAACATCAGTCAGTTGCGTCCGCCAGTAATCGGCCTCAGCAGCCAGCACCGGCGACGCAGCCAGCTCATGCAAGTGACGAGACCAGTGGGACAATGGTGAAGTCCGTGGCGGCAACTCGACTACCTCGTCACGACTCAAAGCCGTATAGACCTTCGCCATATCCTCGAGCAATATGCGCCAAGACACGCCATCAATGACCAAGTGATGAGCAACGACCAGCAGGCGTTCCTCGCCCCCTTCAATGGCGATGTGCACGAAGCGCACGACACACCCCCGCGCAATATCCAGGCTACGCTGCGCCCCATCGGCGATGGTCGTAATCTCCTCGACATCCGCCACCTCTTGATAGCTCACTGGTTCTAGGGTCTGAGCATCGCTATACGCCTGCGACCATTCACCATCATCGTCCGTGCGGAAATATAAACGCAGCGCTTCATGATGAGCAATGATGTGACTCGCCATACCAGCCAGCGCCTTGCGGTTGATCGCTGCCTTAGGCCGCAGCATGACGGACTGGTTGAAGTGATCACGGGAGGTGTTAATGGCTTGGAAGAACCACTGCTGGATCGGCGTCAATGCGAAAGGACGATCATTGTCGACCACTGCTTCATCGGCCGAAACCGAATCGGCCGTCTGTTCGCCGCAGTGTTCGAGCAGCGCCCGAATGGTCTGATAACGCATCAAATCGCGCAGCCTGAGGGCGATCCCTAGATCCACCTGACGGATCCGTGAGATCAACTGCAGACTGAGGATCGAGTCACCACCCAGCTCGAAGAAATTATCCGTCTCACCGACGCACTCAATCTCTAGTAGCTCTTGCCAGATCGCGGCCAGCCGCTCGGCTCGAGGCGATGCCGGAGCGACGAATTCGCGCTGCGTATCAGCCTGCGGTTCGGGCAGCGCAGCGCGGTCAAGCTTACCATTGACCATCCGCGGCAGACCGTCGAGCGTCATCAGGTGCGCCGGCACCATGTGCTCGGGTAGGGTGTTGAGTAGATGACGTTTGACCCGTTCGCTTAGCCCATCAGCAGCGCTTTCCGTTCGTGCCACCAGATAGGCGACCAAACGTGGCGCCCCTTGTGCATCGTGTAGAGCGACGGCAACATCGGCAACGCCGTCGATACTGCGTATCGCTGATTCGATCTCGCCCAGCTCGATGCGGAAGCCACGTACCTTGACCTGATCATCGAGGCGTCCCAAGTATTCGAGGTTGCCGTCTGCCAGCCAGCGCACCCGATCACCAGTGCGATACAGTCGCCCGCCATCAGCAGCGAAGGGGTCAGCCACGAAGCGTTCCGCCGTCAATGCACTACGCCCCAAGTAGCCACGCGCCAGTCCGTAGCCGCCGATATACAATTCTCCCGCCATACCTCGCGGCACGAGGTTCAGATCAGTATCCAGCACATACAGCGCACGCTCACCTACTGGGCGGCCGATCGGAGCGTAGTCTCCGTCAAAGCTCGCCTCAGCAGGGGACTGCCATAGCAGTGGTGTAACCACCGTCTCGGTAGGGCCGTAGCCGTTGATGAAACGCTTGGCGGAAAGCACTTTACGCGCCTTGTCGAAGGCCGCCTTGGGCATCGCCTCGCCACCGAACACATAGAGTTCAACCATGGGCGCTACTGCTCCGCTGTCGACCCAATCAACGAGCTGATTAAGATAGGCCGGAGGCAAGGCCACGTTGTCGACGCAATGTTCACGCAGCGCAGTGCAGGTCTGCTCAGGGGTCCACAGCTCGTCGTCGCGCAGCACCAAACTTGCGCCACTACATAGTGCAGTCAGCCAGCGCTCGTGAGCACCATCAAAGGCAAACGACATAAAGTGCAGCTCGCACGCGCTGGACGGTAGCGCATAGCGCTCAGCGATAGCTTGACAGTGCATGGCCAGAGGCCCGTGGGTGACGCCAACGCCCTTGGGCGTCCCTGTAGATCCGGAAGTGTAGATCACGTAGGCCAGCGCCTGTTCAGGAACTGCTAGGCACGGATCTCTGTCAGTGTAATCAGCCAGGCGCAGACTATCCCACGTCAGGCACGCTACCGCTGGTTCGGGCAGGGCGGCCAGCACCTCCTTCTCACTGATCAGTAGCGCCATCCCGCTGTCACGCATCATGAATGTCAGCCGCTCGCTGGGATAGGCGGGATCTAACGGTAAATAGGCGGCTCCTGCCTTGAGTACCGCCAGGAAGCTAACCAGGATATCCGGAGTACGCCGCATGGCCACACCAACGATGTCATCACGCCCGATGCCACGCTCAAGTAGGCAGTGCGCTAGGCGATTGGCCCTGGCATCGAACTGAGCATAATCTAGCCTCCTCTCACCCATCGACACGGCAAGAGCATTAGGGCGTTCTGCCGCATGTCGGGCGATCCAGCGGTGCACCCGAGCGTTGTCGTCAGGCGCAGCACCCGTCGACCCCCGGCCCAACTCAACGAGCCGATGACGATCCGCGTCGGCCTGCCAGTCGAATGTTCCAACCCGCCTCATAGGATCGGCCACCATTTGCTGGAGCACTATTTCCAGGCTGAAACGCATGTTCTCAGCGACTTCATCAGCGAATTTTTCACGACTGTAGCAGTACTCTATTTCGACAGAATCACCTATCGTCACCTGCAGGTCCATGGCGTAGCCCGTGATTCCTTCACCCTGCACATTGCCAAACTCCAGGCCATAGCGCTGAGTATCACGCAGCGCCTCATCAACAGGGTGGTTCTCAAAAACAATGATGCTATCGAATAGAGCACGCCCCGACTGTCCTCCCCAACGCTGAATAGTCGCCAGTGACACGTGCTCGTATTCGCGCACACGGAGATTGGTACGCTGCACACTCTGTAACAGGCTCGCTACGCTATCCTTCGCTTCAATTTTCAGGATGATGGGTACCGTGTTGATGAACAGCCCCAGCATCTCCTCCACTCCCTCCAGGTCAGGTGGTCGCCCAGAGACGGTGGCACCGAAGACGATATCTTCACGCTCGCCGTATAACTTCAGAACCAGTCCCCACGCCGCCTGCACGAGCGTATTCAGCGTCACGTGCTGATCCCGCGCGGCATCCATCAGCGTTCGTGTCGTGCCACGATCGAAATGCGTATAGATCTTGGCGAACCCGCGCCGATCACTGGATGTTTTCTGTGCATCCGCCAGTAGCATCGGCCCGGACAGACTCTGCAGTTCCTCTGCCCAGAAGCTCCGCGCGGCCTCCTCGTCTTGATCATACATCCAGCGGATGAAGCGACCATACACTGATCCCAGCGGAGATAACGACTCACCGGCGTACAGCGTCAACCATTCCCCCAGCAGCCGAGAGTCCGACCAACCATCCGAGAGAATATGANNATATGATGTTGCGTCCATATCAGCCGGTAGCGATTATCCTCCAAATGGATCAAGCGGATTTTTGACAGAGGTGGCTTCAACCAGTTTATTTCCCTGGCAAGCTCCTGTCGTGCATAGTGGTTCAGATCCTCCTCTACAGTGTCTCCCGCATCACGCCAGTCCATCACCGCTACATCGGGGGTGGCTTGTTTGAAGACGATTTGCAACGGGCGTTCCATGCCCGGCTGCCACAGAAAACCAGTGCGCAGTATCGGCTGCCTGGTGACCATCTGCTGCCAAGCTTCGATAAGACGGTCAACATTCAGGCCAACAACATCGACATTGAGTTGATTGACGTACAGCCCTTCTCCTTCCGCCTCGAGCGAATGGAACAGCATGCCCTCCTGAGTGGGTGACAGCGGATAGACGTCCTCAATCTCTTCCGGTGCGGGGGCGTCGATATTATCCAACTGCGCGCGATCCAGGTAATCCGCCAAGCTCTCGTGCAATGCCTCGGCATGTTCGGGCGGCGTAGCCTCGACGGGATCAGCGACCATCGCCAGCTTCGTCACGCTCTGATACTCAAAGACTTGACGAGGAGTAATCATCCAACTGGCCCGGTGTAACCTAGAGACGATCTGCAGGCTGAGAATCGAATCCCCGCCCAGCTCGAAGAAGTTGTCGTGACGGCCGACTCGTTCAACGCCCAATACTTCTGACCAAATT
>LGOV01008732.1_pt6 | contig 28681 bp, 37 predicted proteins | sample 469881 | NCBI WGS metagenome assembly LGOV01 (sample SAMN03857199, study PRJNA290197) | marine sediment metagenome | biome: marine cold seep biome; feature: cold seep; material: marine sediment; isolation source: sample #5579, elevator 3A push core 41 containing 12 cm of sediment... ...
ACGGGGATTTTTGGTTATATAAAGAAGGAATTACAGAACATACTACAAATATATTGCGTAGTATTGAAAGCGAGCAGTTTGCGATTGGCAAGGCATTTGGATTTGAAATTGAGGATGCTGTTCAATCTAGAGCAAGAAGAGGTTACTTTAGAAATGAAATGGATGACTTGCAATATCAGTTTAATACAAGTGAAGTATTTACTCAGATAAAAGGACCATTAAGCTGTAATTCAAGATATTTTACGGAAGATATTTCTACAGGTCTTGTATTGTGGTCAGATCTAGGTACTGCGGCAGGAGTGCCAACTCCAAATATTGATTCGGTCATTACTTTGGGTGGAACTTTGCTTCAAAGAGATTTTCGTGAAGAAGGTTTGACATTGGAAAAGTTGGGATTTGAAGGAGTAGCTTTAGAAGATTTGATTGCAAGAGTATAAGCAAAAAGACACAAGCTATAAGAGTAGTGGGTGTCAATTAAAATAGTATTATTGATTATGTCAGAAGATTTTAACAGGAATTAATTATAATTAAGTTTTAGAGAGGAGGATTTATGAAAAAAAAACCATCATTAGGGCTAGCGTTATCATGTTTATTGTTTATGTTTGCGGCAATAGGAATAGGTAAAGGAATTTTTGATATAGGTATTAAACAGCTACTTATTATGAGTTCTATATATGCTGGTATTGTGGGCAAAACACTAGGTTATACGTATTTAGAGATGGAAGAAGGTATTTCTGAAAAGTTAAAACAAAGCATGCCTACAATGTTTATAATTTTTTCAGTTGGTATTGTGGTTGGTACATGGATGTTTTCAGGTACAGTTCCAATGATGATATATTACGGATTAAAGCTTATTAACCCGTCATTGTTTTTGGTAACAGCATTTTTAATTGTGGCCATTGTTTCTACAGCCACAGGTACTGCCTGGGGATCGACAGCAACTGCAGGGGTTGCATTGATGGGTGTTGCAAGTCAAATGGGGATACCTTTAGGTATGGCTGCAGGAGCAATAATATCAGGTGGTGTATTTGGGGATAAGATATCGCCACTATCTGACACAACTAATTTAGCTCCATTGGTTTGCGGCGCAGAATTGTTTGAGCATATAAGACATATGTTTTATACTACTATTCCAGCAGCTGTTATAGGCTTAACAGTGTATTTTATAGTTGGAAGAAATTTTATTGGAAGTCAAGTGGTTAATAGTGAAAACATCAGACTACTAATGGAGAATTTGGATTCAATATATAACTGGAATGTATTATTATTGTTGCCGGTAGTAATTATATTGGTCGGTTCAATTACGAAAAAGCCAACTGTGCCATTAATGTTGTTGTCTTCAATTGTAGCGATAATTCTAGGTACGACTGTTCATGGATTACATTTCAATGATGGAATTGCAGCAGTGGTATCAGGATTCAATGTCAATATGGTGGCAGCAAAGGGCGTTGATCCAACTTCACTTATTGAACCGGTAATGAAGCTAGCAAATCGTGGTGGTATTATGTCTATGGTAAATATAGTGGTTACTATTTTTTGTGGATACTCGTTTGCAGGTATAATTGAAAAAATTGGATGTCTTGAAGTAATTATGAGTTCATTAAACAGTAAGATAAAAAAAACATGGCAGCTTATCGGGATTACAATAATTGGAAGCCTGGTAATGGTTTTTACTGCAGGTGTAGCTTCGGTAGCTTTTATTATTATTGGAAGTTTGTTAAAGGATACATACAAAGAAATGGGACTTCATGCAAAGAACCTTTCCAGAACATTAGAAGATTCTGCAACGATGTGGTTGCCGTTTGTTCCATGGGGAGCTTCAGGAATATTCTATTATCAAGTACTGGGAGTTGGAGTAGCTGATTATGGGATATGGGCGATTTCATGTTATCTTGGAATATTTGTAGCAATGTTTTGTGCATTTACAGGGTTTGGAATTGCTAAAATTGATGATGTAAGCAAAGAGAGAGAAGCAGAGATAGCAGCTTAAATGGAGAGAAAAGAGGAATTTAATAATTGAATTTATTTTTTAAATTGATAGAGAGAGCAATTGGTGTAATATCGGATGTGATTTTGCCGCTTTTTCTGCCTTTTATGTTATTGCTCGGTTTGTATTTAACAATAGAATTTATAGTTAAAATACAGCCTGAAACAAGTGAAAATGGAAGGTTTAAGGCAGCATGTAAGTATGCTGGTGGGGGGCATATTAATTATGAAAAATGTGTTTGTACAAAATAAAGGAATTGTTTATGTGATTTTGTCGGCGGTATTGTTTGGTTGCATGCCATTGTTTGCAAAAAACATTTACGCCAATGGAGGCAACGCAGTTCTCCTTACATTAATGCGCAGTATGATTTCATTACCAGTACTTTTTCTGTTAATGTGGTATAAAGAGGGCAATTGTTTAATATCTCCTAAAAAACTTAAACAGATTGTAATACTATCGCTAGGATTTGTCAGCACTCCGATATTGCTACTCACATCTTATCATTTTATTTCATCAGGAATGGCAACGACTATTCATTTCGTTTACCCTGTATTCGTTTTGATTGGATGTTTTATATTTTTTAAGGATGTACCAAATCGAGTTAAAACTTTCTGTATTGTTTTATGTACCTTGGGAATTTTTCTTTTCTATACGCCAGGACAAACAGGCAATGCGACTGGAATTCTATTAGCGTTCGCATCTGGGATTACTTATGCTTTTTATATCATCTACCTTGATAAGAGCGGTCTGTCAAGTATAAAGCCATTTACATTGGGGTTCTACCTGGCGCTTGTCTCTTCAATTGAATTGGTTATATATGCTGTATTGACAAACTCACTTAATCATTCTTTGACCGCTCGGGGATGGGTTCTAAGCATCTTGTTTTCATTGGTGATTACTGTAGGAGCAAGCATCTCGTTTCAAATTGGAGTCAAAGAAGTCGGATCTCAACGTGCATCTATTCTTAGTACCTTTGAGCCGATTACCAGCATCATTATCGGAGTATTCATATTTTCAGAATCTTTTGGAGTTAAAATTGTTTTAGGGGTTGTGATGATTTTGATTGCGGTTGTATTGCTAACAATCTTTGACAGAAAACAGTGCACATCTAAATTAGAGATTAATAAGGCGGTGGGAGAGTCTTTTCCAAGACAATCGGAGGTTGCTTACAATAAAGGCTATCCTAGAATATGATTGCACTTTCGTGTTTCGCTAGAAAAAATGGAAAGATTATAGAATATCCGTGTATGATATAAAAGAGAGAAATGCTGAAAGTGTGTTTGATAAGACATCTTAAGATGTTATTTGAATAATTCATTTTGCTGACTAGGATTAGTTAATCTTAGTCAGCTTTTTTTGTGAACCCTGAATGAGGGTGATCTATAGGGAAAAAGATTACACTCTTACACTGGGAGGCTGATGGATAGGTTATTAACAGATGAAAATTTAAATAACAACCTATGAGTGATGTATAGTTGAACTATCAGAAGTTATAGTATGTATTTGTCGACTGAAAATTCATATTATTTTAATTCAATTTTGACATTTATATGATAAAGTAATGGTAGTGTAAAGTTACCTATTAAAAAAGTTGACACTACCAAAGTAATTAAGGAGATTGATAAATGGGAGTTAAAGTATTTGAATTATTGGACGTTGCAAAAAAACATGGAATTTCTCTAATAGCAGGTAAAAAGGGATTGAGTAAGAAAGTCAAATGGTTTAGGGTAATGGAAAACAAGGAAATAATGGACTATATGGAAGAAAATCTATTGCTATTCATAACAGGATTGGCAATAAATGATGATAATGAGTTGATAGATTTAGTCAAAATACAGAATGAAAAGAATTCCAGTGCAACAGTAGTACATGTAGGAAGAAACATTAAACAAATACCAGAGGATTTGATAGAATATTGCAACGAGAATGAATATCCACTATTCAGGGTTCCATGGGAAAATAGTCTCCCAAAGATGATGAAGGATTTCAGTTTGTTATTTATTGAATCGGAACGCATGGAAAAAGAATTGGAAAATGCATTGAAGAATGCTATTTCTTTTCCAGATAAAACAGACAATTACATTCCGATTTTTCAACAGTATAGTTTTCGTGAAGACGATACGTATTGTATGGCTTTATTAGAAATTAGCAACATTGATAATCAACTAGAGGCGGAGTATAAAAGTATTATTAAAGATATAGAGAGTATATTGATGTTTTCCGGCGACCGTTCATTTGTGATTGATGGTAAAGGAAGTTTGATGATATTGTTTTCAGATTACTTTATGAATGAAATCAATCAGATTTTATCTAAAATCAAAAATTTACTGCTTAATAGGGGATATGATTTTTATATAGGAATAGGGAAAAATAGGAATGGGATTTCAAAAATCTCTGAAAGTTACTTGCAAACAATTGCGTGTATAAAGATTAGCAAGCAGAAAGAAGAAAGAAATATAATGATTCATTTTGAAGACATTGGTGTTTATAAGGTGTTGTCTTCAGTTGGTGATAAGAGAGTTTTAAGGGAATATTACAAAAATACTATTGGTATTTTGGATGAATATGATAAAAAAAACAAAACGAATTATAAGGAAGTATTGAGATTATATATTGTTAATAATAGAAGCTTGCAAAGTGTTTCGAAAACATTATTTATGCATAGAAATACTGTAAACTATCAAATAATGAAAATCGAAAAAATACTGGATTGTGACTTATCAAAGATGGAGAAACGTTTCAATTTGTACTTGGCATATTGTATCGAGAGTTTTATATAAAGCTACATATATAATAAATAAAAGGTAATTTTGGATCTATATCAATATTAAGTATAGTGATGTTTGAATGTTCGAAACTACGTGTCAGGTACTGAAACAAAAAATCTGTTGTCAACCATCAAATGAAGAATTATAATAGTATTAATTGAGCATACGGAACAGTTTGAAAAAAATTTAATAAATTCGTAGTGTCTTAAATATATAATTCATAATATTGAATCTGTTCGATAACAACAGCTTTGTATGTCTTCAATCAACTACTGATTCAGATACTGTATTTATCATGGTTAAACCTTGGGATTTCTTCGTTGATTATGAAGCTAACATTCCTAATGAAGATTTAGATGAGATCGATATAAAAAATCAAGAAGAGTTAGTGCTTTACAATATTGTTTCTATTCCCAATGTTCTTAAAGAAGCTACCGCGAACCTGTTGGCTCCGGTAGTAATCAACATAAACCAAAAAAAAGGAAAACAATATGTCTTAAGAGAGGACAAATACTCTACTAAGCATTATATTTTCCCAAGAGATGGTGATTAATCATGTTAGTCCTCACGAGAAAATTAGATGAAGGTATAGTTTTAAGTGATAATATCACTATCAAAATACTTGCTATTGAAGATGGCAAAGTGAAAATTGGGATAGATGCTCCTAAGCACATTGAGATTCATAGGGAAGAAGTATATGAGCAGATTAAAAAAGAGAACATCAATGCAATAAACATCAACATTGATGAGTTGAAATTATTATAAAACTAAAGCAGTTTGGAGATGAATTCTCTGAGCTGTTTTTTTTATTGGTGAGTAGATATTTCTAATAAAGTCAAATGGTAAAGAAATGTATTTCTTTCATAAAGATACTTTTCATATAATTAATAATGTATAATTTAATTGTGCTTCATTAGATTAATTAGGAGATGTTGGTATGGATTATATTCGGTTTGTATTCAATGTATTAATAACAGTTGCAATATATATAGTATTTATAAAAGTTTTGATGATCATAGCAGAATATATAGGTAAAAAAATCGGTATTAGCAAGTTTATTATTGCTGTTTGGAATAAAATGAAGGCTAAGTTATGGAGCGGTAGTTAAACAATTGTTCAGCATCGTGATTGAGGCACCGAAAGATATTGAGATTCACAGAGAATAGATGTTTAAACAGATCAAGTTTAAAAATATCAGTGCTATGAATGTAAATATAGAACTATTGAAGAAAGTATAGGAGCTTAGAGATTTTCTTATAGCTTTTGTTGTTGAAAGGGGAGGGAAAATGAACGAAGAGATATATGACAGACTGTATGCGAAATTGCATAAACCTGAATCTGAAGAAGAGAAGAATCTAAAAAATAGTAAAAATGATCCTGAAGCAAAAATACGATATGATGCATTGTTTGAAGCAAGACTCGAGTATAACGGTGCGGTCAGCTTTGCAATAATTAAAGGACTTGAAAAAGGTAAAGATGATGGAATAATTCAAGGAAAGTCTGAAGTTGCAGGAAATGCATTGAAAGAAGGTTTGGATATAGATTTGATTGTAAAGATTACAGGTCTTTCGAAGGAAGAAATACTAAAACTGTAAAGAAAGTAAATAAGCGATTTAATCGGCCTTGATCAGCAAGGCCGATTTTCAATTGTTATTACATGAAGGTGAATATGGATTGTGTTAATTAATCGAATTATGTTAGTCCACACGAGAAAGTTAGATGAAGGTATAGTTTTAAGTGATAAAGTAATGAGAACCGATTTAGAATCTTGGAAGAAGTAGACAGTTGGAAAGTAGAAAGAAAAAAATGATATTTATGAAAGCTACTTTAACATTCGTAATTAATTTGATGAGTATTTCTAACTAGATTATACAAGGTTATAATCATTGCGTTTTCATGACCTAACCAGTATTCTGTTGCTATGGTAGGTCAGAGGTCGGCTACGGAATCAAAGATTCCTGCTAGATCAAAATGTACGAATGTCCCAATGTTAATGCACGGCACCCATAGGTTCGAAACTATATGCCCAGCACTCATAGGTTAAATGTGTATATGTCTTTTGCCAAAAAGAAGGATTTGTTGTGTAAATGTTGAAATATATTTATAGGAAATATAATTCTAAAAAAGAATGGAGTGTATGAAATTATGAAATTGGAATCAAAGCGACTTTTGATAAGACTCTCTACATTTGATGACTGTACGTATTTTAACGAATGGGAAGGCAAAGCTTATATTAAAGAATTTTTTACAATTGATGAAGGTAGAAACTATAAAGAAATTGTAAGAGAATATATTTTGAATGAAAAAATTCAATCAAAAATGCAATTTACGATTTTATTAAAAGATACAATGAAGCCTATAGGAAGAATATACATTAGCAGATTGGATCAGTTTTTAAATTCTTTAGATATAACACGCATTTATATTGGAGAAGAATCTTTTTTAGGAAAAGGTTTGGGTAAAGAATCACTGATATTATTTTTGAAATACTTATTTGAAGAATTGAAAATGGAAAGAGTAACTTTGGATACTTATGAAAACAATAAGAGAGCACAAAACTTATATAAAGGACTTGGTTTCAAAAATGAAGGCATTCTAAGAAACTCCACTAAAAAAAATAATCAATATTATGATTTGCATTTGATGTCTATGATAAGCAAAGAATATTTTGATAATAAATTATTTCAAAATACTTAATAAAAACCATAGCTATTAGCTAAATGACCGATGTCCGTAGGTTACGAGTTATATGCACGGCACCGTTAGATTTATCGATAAACTCGGAAGCGAAGATAGGTTCTAAAGAAATTAACGAGGCAACAGTTAATTTAATAAAACTATCAAATAGAGTTGATACAAAAAAATCTAAAAGCCTTCATTTTTAATGATTATGACAGCCACAGAATTGGCTTATAGACGTGATGATGGTGTCTATGTGATTCCTTAAGGCTGCCTAATACCATAGATGCTTTCACATCCAAGCAATAATAAAACTCCGTTAGATTTCTCCAACGAAGTCAAAATGTCCGAATGTACGAATGTCTGAAAGTTAGTGACCGCCACCCTAGCCTTAAGGTGTTTTTAATATTTCTTTAGATTATAAACATGTAAGGATTGAACAACTTAGAAAATATAAAAAGGATATAGTTCACAACATATAAAACAAAACACAAAACCAGCTAATCGTTGATAATTAGGCGTTTTAGCTGGTTTTAATAAGCACAACTGATAAACTCAGGATATATTGCAATTTTCTGTGCAAATCAAACCAGTCTCACAAACCGAAAATAGAGTGCCTACAAATTCTAGACACTCTATTCTTTATTCAATTCATGATATGGTATTTCAACCGTCTTGACTCACTCAACAAAATATATAAATCAAAATTCATTTGCTAATTTTGTCCATGCATCCAGAGACTTCTGAATCTTTTCATACGAAATACAGTAAGACAATCTGAAGTAACCTGGCCATCCGAACGCTGAACCCGGTACAATCAACAAGTTGTATTTTTTAGCTGCTTTTGCAAAGGCAACATCATCTGGAATCAACGCCTTGGCAAACAGGTAAAATGCACCTTCTGGTTTTGCACATTCAAAACCAATGCTGAGTAGATGATTATATAGGAGATCTCTGTTCTTTCTATATACATCGACTTCAACCGATTCATCTAAGCATCTTGCAATGACCCTTTGGAATAATGATGGAGCATTTGTATAACCGACGTTCCTAGTTGCATTGCTAAGACAAATCTCTATATCATCTGCATCATCTATTTCAGGCAAGAATGCAACATATCCTATTCTTTCTCCAGGTAAAGACAACGACTTACTGTATGAGTAAACGATAAACGTTTCCTTATAGTAATTCAACATATATGGAACTTCTACATCATCATAGACGATTTCTCTGTATGGATCATCGGATGCGATATATATGCCGTGACCCATTTCTTCTGATTTTCTTGTCAAGAGTTCTGTTATGCCTTTAATAGCTTCTTCCTTGTAGATTACTCCTGTTGGATTATTTGGACTGTTGATGATGATTGCTTTGGTTCTTGGAGTAATCGCCGATTCAAGTGCATCTATGTCCGGTTGGAACGTTCCAGTATGTGAAGGAACAATCACAAGTTTCCCACCACTATCCTCTACGTAATTACGATATGGTCCAAAAAAAGGTGCAAAAGTTATCACTTCATCACCTGGATTCAGAATCGTTCTGAACACGATACTCAATCCACCACCTGCGCCTACCGTCATCGTTACATTCTTAAAAGACAGATTCAGCCCGTTTTTCTTATTGATGTCTTGTGCGATTGCTTCTCTTACATCCTCAAAACCTGCATTGCTCATGTATCCGTGAACATAATTCGCATCTTCTTCATCTAGGATTTGCTTGATGACCGTTTTCACTTTCTCGGGAGGTTTCACATTTGGATTACCGATACTAAAATCAAACACATTCTCCGCACCATAGATTCCAGCCAAACGATGACCTTCATCAAACATTTCACGAATGACTGAACTCCCTGCAAGGGACTCTTTCATTTTTTCAGATATCATATTTCCTCCAATTCACAGCCTTTTATATAAAAAGGCTAATATTTATACATATTATTTTTTATCAATCTGTCTGAATTTATTTCTCAAAATAGTCTACTAAATGAAATTGTACCCGAGTTTGAAAGCTTTTGTATTGAGCTCTTCAAACTTACTCTTCCCTTTTTTGCGGAACATCATGTTCATTCCATCTACGCCTTCATCCTCTGTAAAGTCCTCTGTAACTTTAGCTATCACACCCGCCATGATGATGTTGGCACCTCTTGCGTGACCTATTTCCAATGCCATTTCAGAACTCGGTACAGCAATCACTCTCACATCATCTCTTACATTTGTATCACAGGTAACAAGAGAGCTGTCAATGATTACCGTACCACCAGGTGCAACCATAGCCACAAACTTCTGAAACGAAGGATTGTTCATCGCCAACAATATATTCGGTTCTTCTTGCGCAGGATTGTATACCATACCTCCACCAAATTTCACAGTACAGTTCGCAGTACCACCTCGCATAGCAGCGCCGTATTGTGGTATCCACGTCGCATTCATCTCTTTAGACACAGCAATCTGTGATATGACAAGTCCTGATGTAAGTACACCTTGTCCGCCTAATCCAGCAAATAATACTTCTTTCATATCTATTTGCCCTCCCTTTTCTTCAATTCTCCTAAAGGATAGTAATCAATAAGTTCTTCATTGACTCTCTTCAACGCCTGTAAAGGTGTGACACCCCAGTTGGTCGGACATGGAGATAAAACTTCAATCAATGAATATCCTTCGTTGTTCAATTGTGCTTCAAACGCATTCTTGATATATCCTTTGAGCTTATTTACATAAGCAGGTGTTGTAACCGCTCCTCTGGCCACATAAGCAACATCCGGGTATGAAAAAGCTACCATCTCAGGAAACTTTATCGGCATCCCAGTTGTTTGACAATCTCTTCCTAGAGGAGAAGTCGTTGTTTTCTGACCCGGCATAGTTGTAGCACTCATCTGACCACCTGTCATACCATAATTTGTATTGTTCACTGCAATTACCGTGATATTCTCATTTCTATATGCCGCACTGACACTCTCACCAATACCGATGCTGTAAGCATCCCCATCTCCTTGGTAAGAAATGACAAGGGTCTCAGGATTAGCTCTCTTAAAGCCCGTGCTTACTGCTGCACTTCTACCGTGAAGAGTATCAAACTTATCCGCCTCTATCGCCGTCGACATGAGTGAATAACATCCGACACCGATACTGAAAATACAATTTTTCTCTTGTTCCATTTCTTCAATGCATTCTGCGATAAGTCGTACAACAACACCATGGCCACAGCCTGGACAGAAAGATATCTGATTGCTCAGCATTTTAGGTACTTTTCTTGCGATAGCCATTCTAATATACCTCCTTCATTTCACCATTTTTTATTTTGATGAAATCAGCTTTGATCTTCTTCATAGCCGGTACGCCAAAAACATAAGGCAGACAATAAACCGGTTTTGATGATTGCTCAGTCTTTTTTAATGTCAACGCAATATCATCAACCATCTGACCTAAAGCATTTTCTTCAACTGAAATATATCCTTTTACATTAGGATTGACATTTGCAAACGCTTTCTCAGGAAATGGCCACAAAGTTATCGGTCTGATGTATCCCACTTTATATCCCTCTTTACGTAATTGCTCTACAGCTCCCATTGTCGATCTTCCCGCTAGACCATATGCTACTATGACATATTCAGCATCGTCGAGATACCGCTCTTTCCAAAGTTGCTCGTTCTCTTTGATTGTTTCATATCTTTCTTTCATCTCTATTGCTTCAGCACGTCTATCTCTATATAGAGGAGATATTCTTTCATGAGAATATTTACCATCAATGCATCCATATCTTCTTTCAACCCTTTTGAGTTCAGGCATACCACATGGTTCCATCATTTGACCAAGAGCTGCTTCAGTATGAAGAATCGTTCCGATTCTGTACTTATCAGAAAGATCAAATCCTAATCCGATCAATTCAACAGCTTCAGGAATGCTGTAAGGTGCCAACACAAAACATCTGTAGTCGCCACTTCCTCCGCCCCTAGTATCTCTAAGGTAGTCAGATTGTCCTGTGTCAAGTGTTCCTAGACCATTACCATATCTTACAACGTTTATTGCCAAGAACGGCAAATCAGAATCGGCCATATGAGAGATACCTTCTTGTTTAAGCGTCATTCCAACACTCGACGATGCCGTGAAGCATCTGACTCCAGATGCTGAAGCACCAGTCAGAATATTCATAGATGCGCCTTCGCTCTCAGCCTGGATAAATACACCTCCTACTTCTTCCATCCTAATTGATAAATATTCCATTATCTCTGTAGATGGTGTAATAGGATATCCTGCATAAAATGTTGCGCCAGCTCTGATAGCCGCTTCTGCAAAAGCGTGATTACCTTTAATCATATCTTCCATGTTATTTCCTCCTATCTCCTAAAATTTCGAATACCCAATCAGGGCACATTGTGTAACAGATTCCACATCCGGTGCAAAGATCATCATTGATTACAACAGGTCTGTACCCTGTTAAACTGATTTCATCTTTAAATGAAATCGCTTTTTTGGGGCATGCTTCCACACAGATTCCACATTCCTTACATCTTTCTTCTCTGACTAAAACTTTCATTTTGTATACCTCCATTCCCATTTCAGAATAATCTATAATTTTACAGGTTCAAGAGACCCGTAACCAACTCTTTTGAACTTTAAATATCCGATTTATAAAGCAGCGGCACATAAAACAAGTGATAAATACTTCTCTTCAGAAGTTGCCCCTCTTGATGTCAATACAATCGGAACTTTAGCTCCGACAATGAAACCCGCCATCTTTGAGCCTGCTGAATATACAAGTGATTTTCCAAGAATATTGCCTACAGTTATATTAGGTACAATCAACAAATCGGCATCTCCAGTCACCGGACTTTCGTATCCTTTGATAATCGCCGACTCTTTATTCATGGTCAAATCATATGAAATCGGTCCTTCCACATAACAGTGCTTGAGTTCACCTGTTCGGTTCAGATTCTTCAGAGCATCTGCATCTACCGTTTCGGGCATCTTGGGATTAACTTTTTCTACAGCTGCCAACACAGCTACTTTCGGTTCCTCGACTCCCATTGCTCTTAGAGTATCGACTCCATTTTCAATGATTTGTTTCTTTTGATCTAAATCAGGATACATCATCATTCCGCCGTCTGTAATGACTAGAAGCTTGTGATAGTTCGGCAGTTCATTGAAAGACAAATGTGATATAACACGACCCGTTCTGAGTCCATTTTCCTTATCCACTACAGCTTTAAGCAAGTCGGCTGTCTGAAGCTTCCCTTTCATAAGAAAATCCACTTTGCCTTCTCTTACTTGTTCTACTGCCTTTACAGCCGCTTCTTGATCTGAAGCAGTTTCAACAATGGTATCATCCGGTTTAACATGACCCAATTCAGAAAGGATTGTCTTGATTTGATCAGCATTTCCCAACAGGACCGAATCAATCAAACCTTCTCTCTCTGCTCTGACCACGGCTTCAAGAGTATGCGCATCATGTGCACACACAACTGCAACTTTTTTTGTTTCTTCAACATTCTTGACGCTCTTAACCAATTGTTCAAAATTCTTTAGCATTTATACCTCCCTAATCGATGTAAGTTCTAGCCTCTTCCTCTCCATCTAGTACTCTCAATGTCCCAAACACAAGAGACTCCAACTCATTCTCGCCTGCTAGAACTTCAACAGGAGCTATGAACGATACACGCTCGCTAATCCAGTCGGTGACCATTTCCGAGTAAGAAATTCCACCTGTCAAGATTATCGCATCCACTTTACCTTTCAACACAGTCGCCAACTCACCTATCGCTTTTGCCACTTGATATGACATTGCTTCATATACCAAAGCTGCTTCTTGGTTTCCTTGTTTAATCATTGTTTCCACTTCGCGGGCGTCAACTGTTCCAAGATATGCACTGAGCCCACCTTTACCACGGAGCATTTTCTTCATCGTCTTGCGATCGTACTTTCCGCTGTAACATAAATCAATCAACTTATTGCATGGTACACGCCCTGCTCGTTCTGGTGAAAACGGACCTTCATCATCAGAGTTCAGATCTATCATGCTACCTTCCTGATGTGCACTGACAGAAATCCCACCACCTAGATGAGCGACAATCAGATTCATTTTTTCGTATTTCTTGCCGACTTTTTCAGCATATCTATGCGCCATGGCTCTCGCATTCAAAGCATGGGACAAACTTGCTCTGGAAATCGTAGGCATACCTGATATTCTGGCGATGTCCGACAGTTCATCGACTGCAACAGAATCGTAGATGTAAGCATCTACACCAATGCTTTTGGCAATCTCATATGCAATCAGCGCTCCGAGATTTGAAGCATGCTCAACAACCGGTCGATTCTTTAGCCTATCCACCATCTCTTCATTTACTTTGTAAGCCCCGGATTTGACAGGAGGCAACAAGCCTCCTCTTCCAACAACAGCATCCAATGATTCCAATGATATCCCGTTCTCTTTCAACAGTTCAAGAATCACATTCTTCCTGAATTCATACTGGTCCTGGACATGTTCAAACTTCTGAATTTCACTTACCTGATGGTCCAATGTCTCTACAACCAGTACTTTCTTATCTGCATACAAAGCAACTTTTGTTGAAGTAGAACCCGGATTGATCGCTAGTATTCTTTTCATAATCAGTCTCCTTATCTTACGCAGTCTTTGACTGCTTCTTTTTTGCTATTGTCAATATCAAACCTAATGCGATTGACAGCATCGCTGCTGCAAGTACACGATATTCGCTCGGCAATAAAAATGTCAAAGTATGTACCGGTATCCAAAAATACGGTACTGTCTTGCCGACAACAAATGTAACGAATCCTGCTGTGTCTATATGCTGAACAACTTTGGTAATCGTAAGATTCTCCACACCCTCATGACGCATATCCAGATACGTATCCGATATACGATGTGCGTACATGAATGTTGGTGCAAAAGTCACATTCATCAATGCTGATGTAAAGAACGCAAAGCCAAAAGCCACGCCTTCAAACGGCAGTAGTCCGATTGTCTGCAGTTTCACTACTCCTGTTGCATATATAGTGAAAATCATGGTGATCAACATTCCAAGCAAACCCCATATCACACCGCGTGCAACGAAATAACTCGGGAAAGTCCACTCCCCTGCGCCAACGCGTCTAGCCAACAATTCACCCATGGTCGCCAATATCGAGAATTTTAAGAATCCTCCAATCAGTTTATGAGCATCTGTAAATCCCACAAAAACTTCGCGTGTGCTCGGCACAGCTAAAATAATACAGAATATCAAGAACAGACCGCCCCAGATAAAATCACCTTTCTTCATGATGTTCCTCCTCATAATTAATCTATTAGATATTATTGCAAAATACATGCCAAAACAAAAAACGGGCAATAAGCCCGTTTCGTTGACATGATGATTTTTAATCGCACTATTCATGTTTCGTATTGTTAACATAGTGTTTCACAAAGTAAACATCATTGTTTGGTTTTTTTCCACAATGCCGTTCTACTGATCCCTAGTTTCTCTGCAATCTCGTTTTTAGATAAACCACTTTTTATCAGTTGTGCAATGATACGCCCTTCTATCAGTTTCTGTATTTCCTTGAGGTCAACAGTATCATCACCCGCGCTAAATACTGGCAATTCCTCTACTTGAGCCAATTCAATCTCGTCAAACATGATGTATCTCTCTGCAACATTTCTGAGTTCTCTCACATTTCCCGGCCAATCGTATTCCGTCAAACTTTTGAGTTCCTCTGGATTCGGCCACCTTATTTTCTCATCGATCTGAAACTCCTTCAGAAAATGAATGAATAGAGGTTCGATATCTTTGCGTCTTTCCCGAAGTGGCGGAATCTGAATCTCAAGACTGCTTAACCTGTAGAACAGGTCACTCCGAAATGCTTTCATTTTCACCATGGCCTTGAGATCTTCGTTCGCAGCGCTGATGATTCGAACATCAAGTGGAATAATATAATCCGAACCCAATCTCATTACTTCCTTTTCTTCAATCACTCTGAGCAATTTACCTTGTAATTCCGAAGAGATTGAATTGATTTCATCTAAGAATATCGTGCCGCTATGAGCCAGTTCAAAAACACCCGGCTTTCCACCTTTCCTAGCTCCGGTGAATGCGCCTTCTTCATATCCGAAGAGTTCACTTTCAAGGAGTGATTCCGATAAAGCCGCACAGTTGATTGCCACAAAAGGCGCCTGATTTCTCTTGCTGATCTGATGTACACTCTGAACCAAGATTTCTTTTCCGGTTCCACTCTCGCCATAAATCACTACGGCAGAATCGCTTTGACCTATCTTCTTGGCTTTGTTGATCACTTCTTCCATCAACTCATCAGAATATACAATATCCTTGAAATCATATTTTGCAACCAAGCCTTTCTTGCTCAATTCACGACGAATTTTTTGCTCAAGCATTTGCAGCCTTGTGATGTCCTGAAATGTCAACAATATTCCCTTAACCACATGGCCACCCCAAATCAAAGAAGTGCTGTATGTGATGACCGAGGTTCTGATTCGAAAGAGTTCTTCTTTCTTCTCTATTCTCATTTTCAAATCTTCAATCAGAAAACCAAGGTCCGGAAGAACACTTGAGAGTTTTTTACCTATGACACGGCTCATCCCAATTTTTAGAATATCCTGCGCACGTTCGTTGAATAATTGCACTTCCTCATTTTCATCTATTGCAATGACAGCATCTCTCACACCATTTAATGTCTTTGTAAGCAATTCATTTTGATACTCTGTTCTATAGAGATAACCAATGACTTCTCTTGCATAATTTACAGTCTCGATGATTGATTCTTTGGATGCGTTGATGAACACAGATGGGACCGAGTCTTTTCGTGCACATGAGCATACGACACCACCGCCAACAATCACACATTCAGGATTATCCGAGACCACTTTACGGTATATGTTTGCAATTTCATTTCCAGCGGAAAAAGTGTGAACGTCAACTTCGACAGGCAAAAAAGCTGTCCACGTCTTATCAAAAAAGATATCATCCCAGAGAATAAGAACCATTTTCTTCTTGAATTCAAGCCCTTTTATCAGAGCCCTGAAAATATCAGAAGAAGTGACTCTTAATCTCAGAAGGGGTACAGTAACATTTCCGACACTTCTTTCATAAGTTCCACTGCGTCCAATGATCGCACGGGCACCTTTTGTTTCAAGTTCCCGTCCCTGTTCTTCAATGTGCTCATTGTCCAATATTTCAATCATGAAGTCGCCTGATTTCGTTTCTTCAGGATACAAATCTTCAATCGTCTTCTTCATTTCATAATCCGTCGCAATGATTCCCAGTTTATTGTACATGTTATCCTCCCCTTGGAGCATCTTACCTAGTAACATTATACTTGAATCCTTCAAAGACACCAAATATTCTTGTCCAATATTCCTTCGATACATATAAATAAGCAGATCCCAATCTCATAGATTAGAATCTGCAAAATATCCCAATGTTGATAACCTACGCCCTTGTATATACTATTTGGTTTCAACAAATGTAACTTTTTTTATGAACATATCTTTGACTGGCGAAGATTTTTCTCCTGACATCGGATTTTTAACGACTTCGGTTTTAGCAATTAATGATAAAGTATCCTCGCCTTCAATCAATTTTCCAAATGCAGCATAACTACCATCCAAAGATGATGCAGTCCCATCCATGATGAAAAATTGACTACTTGCAGAATCAGGATTCTTGCTTCGAGCCATTGAGATGACGCCTCTTGTATGTTTTAATGTGTTCTGAGAAAATTTATTTTTAGCGAATTCCCCCGGAATCGTCTTATCAGACCCTCCAGTTCCATCGCCTTCTGGATCTCCACCTTGAATCATAAAGTCTTTGATAATTCGATGAAACTTCAATCCATCATAAAAACCCGACTCCACTAGTTCCACAAAATTCTCAACTGTTTCCGGAGCAAATTCAGGATATAATTCAAATACCATGATGCCACCGTCTTCCATTTCTATTTGTACAATAGAGTGTCCAATGTCAGCATCCTTAATATCAATCGATGTTTCCTCAGCCTCAGTTACAAGGTTGCTTTGGCACCCTGCAGCCAATATCAATATTAAAAGCACTATCATAAGCGTTAAATATTTTTGTCTTTTCATCGTGTTAATATCTCCTTTTCTTGTTAAAGATTAAACCTTATTATATCTTTCTCTTGTCATACAGGTACTGTTATACCTTATAAAATTAAAATTGCATCTCATCAGAACCACTTTGCTAATTAAATATCTTTACTTTAAAAAAAATTATCCCAAGGACAATTCTTATTTTGTTTAATAAAAATCCTATCAATAGTTATGCCTTTATGGCCCAACGCAATTTAGCTGATCGTGCACGACTATTGGCGTTTTGTTCTTCGAATGACGGACGAATGAATTCAGATGCAATTTCCCTATAGACACCGTTCCGTAAAAATCGTTTGAAAGATTTTTTAACGAGTCAATCTTCTCCTGAATGAAATGAAAAGATATCGACACGTCCTCCCCCGGCAAGAGTATCCGGCAGTTTTTCAAGGAATTCATCATTAACATCAATCCTAAGTGCCTGAAACATCGTTGACAATTTTTTTAACCTCATCTTTTCTTTTATCTTCGAGAATAACCTTCAATGCATCTTCAATAATTTGTTTTATTTCTTGTATTGTCTTTTGTCATGATCCCACGTACCAAAGAACTCATCATCATTGATAATTGCTTGAAAAGGCGGATCAATAAATGCAACGAGCAACTCAATAACATTTCTAAAATTCAATTCATATTTCAAAATCTTGTCACAGAAATTTTCCCATCGATTAATAATTTCAGAATTGTCAATAAGCCTTTGAATAACTGTAACTGAATCTTGTTCATATGACGTTCCTCTTTGAGAGAGCGTTTCATAAATAGCTTCTTGCAGTTTTCTACCTTTGAATTCAAATGAATTGGCCAAATAATAAATATCATAAAAATCTTTCATACGTCCTGTTGCTTCCATCAAGTTTACTATCGCATCGAATTTTTCTGATACTATCGATTCTAAGGAATACGTTAATATTGTTGGCTGAGTAAAATCATCCAAGAGAACCGGAAGTGTTCTTTCAACTGCTGAAGGTATAATCACATCTCCAACACCAAAGTCAATACTAAATGGTGTCCGTGTTTTTCCAATATGACCAATCAGATTCACTCGAAGACCGTGGTATTCTTTAATCTCACTGATTTTTTCAATATTTCGAATATCAATTATAACAAACTCGTTAGCTGTCTTTTGCTTAATAATCGATCTAACCATCTTCTCAATTGAGCTTATTTCATTAGAATGATTTTTCAGCAAATAATCAGTATCCACCGTTGGCCTTGTTGTAAAACCACTAATCGAGTATAAGAGAAATCCACCTTTAAGAATCAACTTATCTGAATAGCTACTCTGCGCCAATCTTCTTATGAACTCTTCTTGACAGAATAAATTTAAAAGTTGCTGAAAAGGAAGTCCTTCTTGTTTCGCTTTATTTTTTAGTCTCGCTAATACGGATGCACTTGAATCTCCCATTATAACCACTTCCCTATCTGCGATTGAACTTTTCTCGTGATGTTGAAGATTTGTGCATATTCAAATAGATTTCTAACGTTCTTTTTCGGATCTTTAATATATCGCATGATGGCGTTTGAAAACACTTCTTTTTCAAGTTTACGTTCATACCGCATTACATCACACATTGTACGATCCCTGTCAAAGATTCTCACATTCACATTATCTACCACAATCGCTGTTAATCCCACACTCAAGAATTTAGTTACCTGATAGAAAGGTTCAATCATTGGATAATCAATATCGTATTGACTCTTCTCGCTATCTCTATCCACAGCAATTTGCCAAGCTGCTGGAATCCTATCTGTATAGTTATAATGAAGGAGTGCACTTTGCAAAAATATCACAGCCTCCGGAAACAATCTAGCAATAATAACCTCTTCTGAATTTACTTCATTCGAAAGTTCATAATATCCTTGTTTGATTTTTGAAAGTTCGCCATGATCCAGAAGCTTTCTAATCTGACGGCTGCTAAGTCCCAATTGGCTAAGTTCTGCTGTTTTGAGAACACCACCGCGCTTCTGAAATTCTTCTATAATTTTATTCATATCAATCATATTCGCACCTCGTTACCCGCGTTGCGTTTCTAATGCGGGTGGTTTAGTGCATTATACCACTTGTGAGATTAATAATCAACAAGTCCAGTATATCTCGGGTAGCCATATCCTTTATGTTTTGACCAGCACCTTAGGTTTAACTACATTTAGATAATAAAAGCATCAAAGTTACATTTTTCTTTTTCATTTCAAGATGAATATAATTTACATCTGGCTCATGAATTAGATTATCTCCCTCAGTAGGTGGATACAATATTTCAATCAATTTTTTAGTTGGTAAAACTACTGGATATTTGATTCCTGCTTTTTCAGCTCTTTTTAAAATATCTTGAACGGTACTTTTACTACAGTTACATGATGCAGCAATATTTCTTACAGATAGATTTGAGTCATATTTCAATTTCAATATTTCTCGTATTTTATGCACGTTTATCCTCCTCATCATTAACCATCTCTTTAAAGTTCTTACTTTAAGCATATATATGGTTTTAGTTTATGACAAGGTGTCCGGATGCTGCCGAAATATACACTTTGCGAGCTCAAAAGACTAAAGTTAATAACAAAATAGAACAGTTTCCTGTTCTATCTCAATACTGACTCCATTTTCCTCAGCTTCTCAATTTGCTCTTGTGTCAATTTTCCTTCAAGCACTTCACGTGCCTTGATTCCATTTTCCACTTTTCTATTTATGCCCTCAAATTTCACAAGATCCCAATGAATTTTTTTCTTTCTGTGAAAAAGGTCATAATCGACAAGCCGTTTTCCATCCAAATCATATTCCAGTGCAACAAGCACTCTTTTGATTTCAATAGGATTGATGTAAGTAAATAATTTAATCTTATAGATACCTACAGAAAGAAACATGGTTGCTACATCTCTTCCCCAAGACTCCCCCGCAATAAGACCCATATTGAGTACATCTATGATATAAGCCAAACGATTATACTGCTCTTTGAAACGGCCATATGAATCGTAAATCTTGATGCTTAATTCATACCAATCTTTATTCTCCAAGCCTACATTCACGTATTTCAGGCTGTATTTTGATAGATGCGAAATCAAGTCATTGAAATTCATCTCAGTATATATGCATTCTGGATAGAATTCCCTGAAATTGAGAGTCTTATCAATATTCTCTTCTGTAAAACAGACATACGACCCTTTGAACCTTCCCTTATGCACTTCGCTGAATGCTGAACGTACACCATTGATGTCCACCAACAATTTTTCAATCACTTTCTGTATATCGCCAACGGTTTTCAAGACGGCCATCTGGGGTGTCTGTCTGATTCTTTCGATTATTCTATACTCAGAGTTGATGAAACACATCAACATATCGTCCAGACTTGTGTCCACAATGTACGCTGTCCTGTATCCTTCATCGACACTGGTTTCTGTGAGTTCTTCAACCGTATAGATCAGTATCGAGTCCTTAAGCAAAGAATCGAAACACCCACGTCCTTGAAATCCATCATTGATATCAACGTCAAAAGACAGTTTGAAACATGGATATTCTCTTATGAACTGATCGAACACTTCAAAATCCACCGGTTGTACCAGCAGTATTCTAGGCATGCTTCTATAGAATTCAAGCATAATACCTCTCCTTACATTCCAATTTTTCGTTTAACCATACGTTGTTCATAGGTCCCCCATGGGTAATCCATTGTTACAATCCTATTTGATTTCAAAAATATGATATTTATCGCAATGATACCATTCAACTCATTTCCATGACTGCTCACATAGCCATCATGCCCATACAGGAAGAAATCAGCACCAGAATCGCTAGTGTAGTAATGATCATAAGCAACATTGATATCCCCTATAGATATAGTATGACAACCCTTTGTAATCTCTAGTGTATTGTCACTGTAGGACATGATTTTATCCAAATCATGATTCCCCAAAGCGATATAACCTTTGATTTTTGATTTTCCAACGATTTGAATGATTTCTTCTACTCTATCAAGATACACCTTCTCAAGTCCTCCGAAAATCTCGAGTTTCAAATTATCCACCAGATCTCCAGTGTGGACAATATACTCAGGTTGAATCACTCCCACTATTTCATCAAGAGCTTTGAAAATCACTCGTGGTGTATCGCTGATATGCATTATTATCTGTTCATCCCTATTGATGACTTCATCGGGTATTCTGATTCTTCCCAGTAGATATCTCCAAATCGAATTATATTTATTCATGATCCGCTCCTATCTACATCAACTATATCACAAAATAAAGCGTTCGTAAGTCAATCTTTCAAGCGCTTTGAATCAAGATTCCATATATTTGGTGTTGGTGAAAAATCACTGTCATCTTTTTATTTTTAAAAATAAGCGAGACATTCAGTCATAGCTTTGTTGAACTGTATTCACCTGATTATTTCATGGTCATGACATCACCAGTATGCATTTGAGCATCATCAATTTGGACTATAGCATCATTACCTTATTATGAATTATACATCGTCAATTTCATCATTCAAGGATACTTTGAACCATTGCATGGCTATGTCCTTGAGTGCTGAACTGGCCTTCTGTAGAGGTTGGTTAAGGGTAATGATAAATAGTGTCTACGACCACTTTTCATTCAGTGATGCTGAACCATGAATCAAGCGATGCTCATGAACGTATTACTGATGCTCTAATCTCCTAGTAGATGATGCTTTCAGCGTGAAATAATCATTCACCGCAAAAACAATATAACAAAGGAGCTATGCCACATGCCTCATAACGATATTATATTAAATACGCTGAATTTTATGTATTTGTCAACTAAAAAATGATCCACTCTATTTTACGCTTACAGTTACATGTTATCCATTAAAATTCAACTGTACAAGTATACCCTAACTAGATTATACAAGGTCATAAAACAATAGTTCAATCACTGTTCCCAACAAGGTGGAAAAATTTTTTTCTTTTTTTTTACAAAAAATATAAACAAACTTTTATTTTCTCCGATAACTTTATTAGGTGCAGTTCTCGGCCGAGACAGAACACCCAAAAAATATGGCAAGGATGCCAAATTAAAAAAATTCAAGGAGGAATTTTAAATGATTATTAATCACAATATCGCGGCACTTAACACTTATTCAAGATTAACACAGGCAAACAATGCACAGAGTAAATCTTTAGAGAAATTATCTTCAGGTTTAAGAATCAACAGAGCTGGTGATGATGCAGCTGGTCTAGCTATCTCAGAAAAAATGCGTGGTCAAATTAGTGGACTTAATCAAGCATCAAGAAATGCTCAAGATGGTATTTCTATGATTCAAACAGCAGAGGGCGCTTTAAATGAAACACACTCTATGTTACAAAGAGTGAGAGAGTTAACTGTACAAGCTAATAACGGAACTAACACTGCAGATGATAGATCAAATATTCAAGATGAAATTTCAGCACTTCAATCTGAAATCACTGGAATTACAGAGAGAACAGAATTCAATGGTACTAAATTGTTAGATGGTTCTTTAGGAGTTTCTGTAGATTCAGCTGGCGGAGATTATGCTGCTTTAGTTGGTGAAGGTATATCTTTTGAATTATCAGGTGTTGCAACAGGTGAAACCTTTACTTTTGCTGTAGCTGATGGTGTTAACGAAATTACAATTGAAGGCGATGATAGCGGTATATCACAAACGTTAAGTGTAACTGATATTTCAGCTGTAACTGCAGGAACTTCATTAAATTTCGATGCTCTTGGTGTAACGGTTTCTTTTTCAGCTGATAAGGATTTTGAATCAACTGGAGATTATGCTTTAAACGCAGACACAATTGTTACTACTGGTACTAGTACTGCATTCCAAATCGGTGCTAATGCAAGTCAAAATTTATCTTTAAGCATTGATGCTATGGATGCCACTACTTTAGGCATAGCTGCTATTGATGTTAGCGGTGCAAGCTATACTACTTTCGATACTGACATTGCAGCTATCGATACAGCAATTGAAACTGTTTCTGGTCAAAGATCTGACTTAGGTGCTAAACAAAACAGATTAGAGCATACTATCAACAACTTGACAACTTCTGCTGAGAACTTAACAGCTGCAGAGTCAAGAGTCAGAGACGTTGATATGGCTAAGGAAATGATGGAGTTTACTAAGAATAATATCTTAGGTCAAGCTGCAACATCAATGTTAGCTCAAGCTAATCAACAACCTCAAACAGTATTACAACTATTAAGATAATAATGAATGATTAAAGGGCCGGCCTTTTGGCTGGCTTTTTTCAAATACATAGTTTTTGATTATGGAGGTGTATCATGAACGGAGTAAGCGATGCATCAAGGGTAATGACAAATATGAATAAACCTATTTTGACGAAGGAATTTGTTGAAAAAGTTAAAGATAGAAAAGATATTGACGTAAAAAAAATTGAAGTTAAAAAAGGTAATTACTTTATTGAAACAGAGGAAGATATTGAAAAATTTAAAGAACTTTTAGATATTTCAAATGAAGTACTGTTTGGTAAGGATTCTCATTTTGAACTTAAGGTACATAAAAAAACAGGTACAATAATGAGTAAACTTGTAAATACCGATACAGGCGAGATTATGAAAGAGTTTCCACCAGAAAAAATATTGGACATGATAGCAGGGTTATGGGAAATAGCCGGTATTATCATTGATGAACAAGCTTAGGAGATGAAGTTATGGCAGGTATTAACTTTTTAGGTTCATACTCAGGTGTTGATCAATCTACAGTTGATCAGCTTATGGCAGTTGAAAAGTTGCCGTTGGTGCAAATGAGTGAGAAGAAAACTAAATACGAGTCGCAGCAAAATGCCTGGAAAGACGTTAATACTAGATTAGATAGTTTGATGACGAAGCTGAAAGATCTTAAGTATACAGCTACTTATATGTCTAAAACAGCAACTAGCTCAGATAATTTTGTTGTTAGCGGCACTGCAAGCAGTGATGCTTTGAATGGAAGTTACCAAATTTCTGTTACGACACTTGCTAGTAGCACTAGGGTAATCGGTGCTAACGTATTGGCTGAAGGACAAGATAACAGTACTGAACTAGGTTTGACAGGAAGTTTTACCATAGAAAATGATGATGCTGTAAGTATTGAAATAACTATTGAAGCTACAGACAGTTTAGCTAGTATTGTTGATAAAATAAACGATTCATCAGATACATCGGGAATAGAAGCAACAATTATCGATGGTCGAATCGTTATGCAAGATCAAGAGACGGGCGCCAGAAATATTACGTTAAGTGATACAGATGGAGTGACATTAGATAATTTAGGTTTAGGAGCTGCAAGTACTGAGGTAACTGGTGACAATGCTCAGTTTAGTGTCAACGGCATAGATATTGTAAGAAGCACTAATGATATTACTGATGCAGTTGAAGGACTGACTTTGACACTTAGTAAGGAAACGGGCGTAGGAGAATATGAAACCATTACGGTTGGAGCCGATACAAGCGGTGCGGTTGAGAAGGTGCAGGCTTTTGTAGATCAGTACAACTCGACACTTTCGTTTTTACAGGATTTAAACAGCGTGGGAGATTTAGAAGCCACAGTAAGTGGAGCAGGGTCTTTAGCAGGTGATCCCACACTGCAAAGGATGATAAGCAATCTTAGAACTAATATAGGTGGAAGTATTTCTGGACTTGATTCAAGTATCGGTGACTTATCTCAGATAGGAATAAGAACTACAGATAAAACTGGACAACTTGAGTTTACTTCAAGTACGTTTGTGGATGCTTTAAACTCCGATCCTGAGAATGTGAAAAATTTCTTTTTCGATACAGATGCTGAGGATAATAACATTGGCTTTGAAGCCAAAATGGAAACCTATCTGAATAGCTTGCTTGCTTCAGGCACTGGAATAGTCGATATTAAAGAAGATGGACTTGCAAGAAGCTTGAGTGATATAGAAAAGCAGGTTGAAAGATTCAATAATCGAATGGAACTTAGAGAGCAATATTATATCAGGATGTTCACTAGACTAGATGTTGCACTGCAACAGGCAGAGGCGCAGACATCATGGCTTTCATCACAGCTTGCCGGGTTGTCAGGACTCAGTCAACAGGAATAAAGAGAAGTGATAGAGTATGATCAACATAAATAAAATTGATCCTAGAATCATGCAAATAATTATAGCTAAGACATCTGGTAATAACGTTCATAAAAAAGAAGCGGAAGTATTTGCTGACAAGGACGGAAAACATAGAGATGAAGGGCGCAGAGATCCTGATGATATTCGTCGCAAGGTAAACTATGCCAATAGGGTATTCAAAGAAAATGAAATTGATATCTTCTTGGTATTAAATGAAGAAGTTCTTGGGAAAAAAATTGAAATTTTAGTTTATGAATCTAGCTCAAAGCAATTATTAGCTACGCTAGATGAAGAGAAATTTATGCACTTACTAGAAGAACTTGATATGAAATCAGGAATAATTCTAGATACGAAAGGATAGATTGGAATGTATGCAGCAAATGCTTATAAAATATATGAAACAAATGGCGTCAAGACGGCTTCACCTAAAAAATTATTAGTAATGCTTTATGAGGGAGCTATTAAATTCTGTAGACTGGCAGAAATGGCTATCAATGAAAACAACATCGAGAGAAGAAATGAAAACTTGAAAAGAGCACAGGATATAATTACCGAATTACAAGTAACGCTTAATCACGATGCTGGAGAAATCGCAGAAAAATTAGAGCTGTTGTATTCATATATGAACAGTGAATTAGTATTGGCAAATATCAACAATGATGTTATGAAGGTGACATTTGTAAGAAGTATGCTTGATGAATTAAAAGAAGCCTGGAATTCTATTAACTTGAATGAGAGTGATGCAAATGAAATTGATTAGTGAATTAATCCAAAATTATAAAAAGCAAATTAAGAAATATTATGATATCGAGCAGGTAACGGCGTTTGTTCATAATAATGACGGGACGGCTGAGAGTATTATTGAAGGGCTTCATAAAAGCCAAAAGATAATCGATGAGATAAATGTATTAGACGAACAAAGGATAAATATCGAGAAAAAGTGCATTGAACGCTATGAAATGAAACGATTCGATATTGTGAATTTACCTGATGAAATAAATATAGATCTTCAGGTAGAACTTATAGAAACAATAGAGAAATTGCGTGACGTTATTAAAATTGTCCTAGAATATAAGGCTAAAGAAAAAACATTTATAAGAGAAGACCTTGCTAGAACAAAGGGAAAAATTAAAGAGACTGCAAAGGGCGCTAGTGCAGTTCATGGCTATAAAAAAAGAAGTTATGATTCAGTATTTATTGATAAGGTATCAAAATAAAATTGTTTTAATTTTTTTCAAACGCACGTAAAGGCTGAAATTTCAGTCTTTTTTGGGATTCAAGTGAGTTATTGTAGCGGTTGTTAAAAAAACAACACTTGAATAGTATACCTAATTAGTATTATTATTATATTGTCGGAAGAAATGGGAGTGTTTTAATGGGTGTTAATGTAAATCTTTTCACGGATAAAAATCTAGAAGTGTTAAAAAAAGCCTTGGATGCTTCTTCATTGAGACAGCAGACTATTACAAACAATGTAGCCAACATAAATACTAAAGACTATAAGGCAAAAAGAGTTCTCTTCGAAGATGAACTCAAAAAAGCAATAGGAACTGAAGATATGAACGGTTTGGCTACAACCAACGATAAACACATTGGGGGAAGCGAATCAATTAGAAGGATTAACCCTACTATTGTAGAAGACGCTTCAACTTCTGTAAAAAGTGATGGAAACAATGTTGATATTGATATCGAGATGGTTAATCTCGCTAAAAATCAACTTATATATAATACATTGGTTCAACAGACATCGAAGAAATATTCTAATCTTAGATATATCATAAATGAAGGGAGACGTTAGTCGTGAAACTATTTAGTTCAATATCTATCAGTGCTACCGGTTTATCTGCCGAAAGACTTAGAATGGATACCATTTCATCAAATATCGCTAATGTCAACACCACTCGAACCGAAGATGGTGGCCCTTATAAAAGAAAAGTAGCAGTTTTCAAAGAAAACTTGGACAGTGCAATAAACAACAACAATCTGGGAGGCGTTGAAGTCGCTGGAATTGTTGATGACGATGCTCCACTAAAAAGAGTTTTCGACCCTAATCATCCAGATGCCGATGAAGAAGGATTTGTACTTATGCCAAATGTAAATATCTTAAACGAGATGGCAGACTTGATTGTGGCAACAAGGTCGTATGAAGCAAATGTTACCGCCCTAAATGCAAGTAAAAGTATGTTTTTAAAAGCATTAGAAATTGGTAGGTAAGTAGACAGTTGGTAAGGAAAAGAAATGGTTGCTTAATATACGCAGTCTCGAGTACGAAATCAAAGATTTCTTTCTCAGTGCGTTTTCATGACCTAACCCGTATTCTATTGCAATGGTAGGTCAGAGGTCGCATAGTCCAAATCTTTGATTTGGTTAACGGAGCCGACCATCCTACAACAAAATCCGTAATGTGTGGATGATTCTGCAAGGTCATAAAAATTCCTGTTAGGTCATAAAGGTTATAAAACGATAGCTAACAAAACCATGAATGGAGTGTTAGATTATGCAGGTTAATTCAGTATCTCAATATATGAACCTAGTTAATAAACAACTTGATGAAGAATCTAAGTCTATTGATTTTTCTTCAGTAATGAAAAATTATTTAAGCGAAGTAAATGAATTACAAGTTGTTTCAGATAAAAGTACAGAAGATTTAATCCTCGGTGAAACTGAAAATGTACACGAAGTGATGATTAAAGCAGAAGAAGCAAGACTAGCGTTGGAACTTACCGTTCAAGTGCGAAATAAAGTTATCGAGGCTTATCAAGAATTGATACGAATGCAAATATAATATTTAATCCACGAAAAGGCAAACCATTTGTGAAAATGGGACGCAAAGTTTCAGATCTAAATTAGATGGCTGGGCTACCGAAAAGGAAACAATTAAGCTGTGTTTCTCTATACAGCTTTTTTGTTGGAAAATATTAAATACAAGGAGCGCATATGACAGAATCAAATAAATCGGAAAATAGAGTTGTAACAGTGTGGAAAGGCATAAATCGAGGAAGAAGAATTGGCATTGCTGCCATTCTTTTAACAATAGTATTAGCATTTTCCATATATTACATATTCATAGG
>LGOV01014519.1_pt2 | contig 28638 bp, 32 predicted proteins | sample 469881 | NCBI WGS metagenome assembly LGOV01 (sample SAMN03857199, study PRJNA290197) | marine sediment metagenome | biome: marine cold seep biome; feature: cold seep; material: marine sediment; isolation source: sample #5579, elevator 3A push core 41 containing 12 cm of sediment... ...
ATTTCTTCTATCAGTCCTGTAAACATTATCATTCGTCCTTTCTTAGATAGCCCTCAATCATGATATCTTCATGAAATCTAGATACATTGATATTTCCCAAAGCAACTGCATCTCCCATGTTTTCAATTCCCTTACCGCCAACAGGCGTTTTAGCCTGATCTCCACCAATAATCTTAGGAGAAATAAAAGCTATAACCTTATCTACTATGCCTTGTTCAAGAGCGCCAAAATTTAATGTCGATCCTCCTTCAAGCAAAATGCTATCTATATTCATTTCACCTAATTGAATCATTAGATTTTCTAAATCTACTCTACCGGCTTTTAAAGGAGTGATCATTACCTTTGCTCCTTTTTCTTCAATCGCTTTAATCTTGACACTATCTATTTTGTTTGTCGTTGCCACAATAGTCATGGCCTCTGAGTTAATATTAAGTACATTTGAATCTAAAGGTATTCTCCCCGTTGTATCGACAATAATTCTTATTGGATCTAGTCCATTTTTATTGGTAAGTCTAGTAGTCAATTTAGGATTATCCGCAATAACTGTATCAACACCAACCATAATTGCTGAAACTTGATGTCTAAGCTTATGCACATAAGCCCTAGATTCTTCATTGGTTATCCATTTTGAATTGCCTGTCACAGATGCAATTTTCCCGTCTAATGTCATGGCGGTCTTTAAAATGCAAAATGGTTTTTTAGTAGTTATAAATTTGATGAAAATCTCATTTAGTTTTTTAATATCTTCTTCTAAAATACCCACTTCTACTTCTATTCCACTATCCTTTAGAATTTCAATGCCCTTTCCCGCAACTAATGAATTTGGATCTTTCATCCCAATAATTACTTTAGAAATTCCCTTTTCTACAATCAGGTTTGCACAAGGCGGAGTTTTACCGAAGTGAGAGCAAGGCTCTAGTGTAACATACATTGTAGCTCCTTTGACATCTTCTACAGCATTATTGAATGCATTGACCTCGGCATGAGGTCCTCCGTAAATCTCATGGAACCCTTCTCCAATTATCTTGTCGTTTTTTACAATGACAGCACCTACCAATGGATTGGGATTGGTATATCCAATGCCTTTTTTTGCAAGTTTAATAGCTCTTTTCATATAATGTATATTCAAACTATCACCCCACTATTATTTTTTTGAAAAATAAAAACTCTGAAGATTCATCCTCAGAGTTTAATAACAACAATAAATAAGCAACATCAAAAAATCAACGAAACCTATCATCACTTCTTTCATCCAGACTTTACTGTCGGTCTTGGAATCTCACCAAGTCAGCCAAAAAGGCTCGCGGACTATACCGCCGGTCGGGAATTTCACCCTGCCCTGAAGTTAAATATTCACTTTTATATATTGAATAGTATCATCTTCCATTCATAACGTCAAATAGTATTAAGCTACTCAAGTCCTTTTAGCAGACCTAACAACGAATTTTCGAACAGCATTTCATAATCATCAATCTCTCTTAATGTATTTAATAAAGGAACAAATATCTTAAATACAACAAACGCAGACTGCCTAGAATTTACTCTTTTGTAATCCAAATCACTTACTCGTTCAAACAGATTAATAAATGAATGTGTATATGTCTTATGAAGATTAAATGATTCCTCCAAATTTGTGAAGTTGATGTTATACATCAAATTAAGCTGATTTCCATATTCCTTATAAATTTTAAGACATAGAGTTGAAATATCCTTTATAGTTATCTCTTCTTTTTCAATAATTTCATCAATACTGTCGATGCAAAATTTTAATATTGGATTGATTATATCGCTTAGGAGATCTTCTTTATTAGAAAAATGATTGTATATCGTCTTCCTAGAAACATCAGCTTCAATAGCCACTCTCTCTAACTTAAGTTCAGCTGAATTCATATTTGTAAGCATTTTCACTGCAGCTTCTCGAATCTGCTCCCTTGTTTCCATTTTTCTTCTTTCAGTTCTACTTATCGAATTCATATCAACCTCTTTAATAATTATTTTTTTCTTTACAAATCTACCTACTGACATTATAATAAATATATTGATTACACGCAACTGTGTATCGTTATACAAAGTTGTATAAGGAGACGAATTATGAATGCACAATTAATTAAATACTTCGAAATAAGTTTTGATATATTCTACTTGGTTTTTATATGGTTCTTGGTTTTAAAAATGTATACAAGTAAAAAAGCAAACATTAACAATACTGGACATATATTAAAACTAGCTTTTCTTCTATTGGCAATAGGCGATACTGGACATGTGGGTTTCAGAGTATGGGCTTATGCTCTAGGTGGTTTGAATAAAACCATCAATATCTTCAATATGGATTTAAAGCTTACCGGACTTGGCGCATTGCTGACTGCATATCTTGTAACAATTTTATATATGCTTATAGCCAAAGCTTGGTATGAAGCTTTCAACAAGAGAAACACTAAAATGTATTACTTTTTGCAGAGTCTTGCGGTATTCAGACTTATTATCATGGCATTTCCACAGAATCAGTGGGGTGGATTGACTGTGCCATATGATTGGTCTATATACAGAAACATTCCAATGATCATCATGGGACTGCTTCTTGCAACTATGATGCTTATTGATGCAAAGAAAGAAAATAATTCAATATTTAAAAAGTTCGCAATTTATATTTATATATCGTATTTATTCTATATGCCGGTCATCTTCTGGGTAAGATTCATACCGATGTTGGGAATACTGATGATTCCCAAAACAATTGCATATTTATTTATGGCCGTATTAGTGTACAAAACATATTTTAAACAAGAAATCTCCAGCTGATATTATATTCAGTTGGAGATTTCTTTCACACTACAATAATAGAATATTTTTCTTTCTTTACTACTTCACCAATAATAGCATACTCTGTTAGACTACCGTTCAATGCTTCCAACAAGAAATCAGCTTTATATTTATCCACTGATATCAATAATCCACCTGAAGTTTGGGGATCAAAAAAACAATCAGACAATTCCTGAGGTATACTCTTATCTATCAATATCTTGTCACCAATAAACTCCCTGTTATTATAAGCTCCTGCAGGTATTATTCCCATTCGAGCAAGTGATAACGCTTGTTTTATTATAGGTATGTTTCGAGCATTTATTTTCAGAGTAACGTCACTTCCTTCAGCCATTTCAAGTCCATGACCCAACAAGCCGAATCCAGTTACATCTGTACAACTATTAACCCCAACTTTCATCATGGCATCTTTTGCAAATTTATTTAATGCCATCATAGTTTCTATGGCTTCATTATAAGTATATTCATCAGCTAAATGTGCCTTTATTGCAGTATTTATTATTCCCAATCCCAATGGCTTTGTTAATATCAATGCATCGCCTACTTTTGCACTACAGTTGATTACTACTTCATCTGGATGAACAAATCCAGTTACAGACAACCCATATTTAGGCTCAGAATCTTCTATAGTATGGCCTCCAACGATTAAAGCTCCAGCTTCCCTAACTTTATCTTGTCCACCTCTTAAAATCTCTTTGATAGTATTTTGAGGTAAATCTTTTGGAAAACACACAATATTCAATGCCAGCTTTGGTTCCCCTCCCATTGCATATATATCGCTTAAGGAATTTGCAGCGGCAATTTGCCCGAAAATATAAGGATCATCAACTATAGGAGTAAAAAAATCTAATGTTTGTACAATAGCCATTTCATCACTTATCTTATATACTGCTGCATCATCTGAAGTTTCTATACCGACAAGCAAATTTTCATCATAATCTTTTGGTAATAAGCACAAAACTTGCGCTAGGACATCAGGTCCAATTTTTGCAGCTCAGCCGGCACTTTTAGTCATTTCAGTTAATTTTTTTTCATTAAAAGACATTGTTTCGCCCCCTTATATTTTACTTTGAATAACGTTTTTTATACTATTTATTGCGTAATCAATATCTTTTATCGTATTAAAATGACTAAAACTAAATCTCACAGTTCCATTTGGAAACGTTCCTAATGTCTTATGGGATGATGGAGCGCAGTGTAGTCCACAACGCGTCATAATTCCGTATTCTTTGCATAATTTATGTGAAATTTCTCCATTATCGTGTTTATAAAAATCAATAGATACAATAGCCGTTCTTCCATCGATAGTTTTTTTCCCTACAATCTTGATATCAGATATAATATCAACTTCTTTCAAAAATTTATCTACTAGTAAAAGTTCTTTCTCTCTAATTGCAGCTAATCCAGTACTTAAAATATATTTCAATGAAGCATTCAAGCCGTAAATGCCGGGAATATTCATTGTTCCCGCCTCAAACTTGTCCGGCATATAATCAGGATGAATTTCCATTTCTGAAAAACTTCCTGTTCCACCTTCTATAAATGTCGACATTTCTTTTGCCATTTTGTCATTAACAATAAATCCGCCGATACCTTGAGGTCCTAGTAAACTTTTATGTCCGGTAAAACCAATTGCATCAGCATTTAGTTCATAAAAATCAATATCGATAAATCCAGCTGTTTGAGCACTATCGATAATAAAAAACAGTCCATTTTCCTTGCAGATCAAACCAACTTTTTTTAAATCCAATATTGTCCCACATACATTTGAAGCATGCGTCATTATTATTGCTTTTGTATCAGATTTGATATGTTTCACAATTTCATCAACATTCAATTCACCTAATTCATTACAAGCTATTTTTGTAACTTCCACATTTTTTGCATTTAACGGTCTCATGACAGCATTATGTTCAACAGAAGATACAATTGCATGATCTCCTTCTTTTAATATTCCTTTGATAAGCACATTCATACTTTCAGTAATATTTTTTGTGAAAATCACATTCTCCGGTTTATCAAAATGAAAAAGTTCACAAATCATTTCTCTAGTTTCAAAAACAATATTCTCGGCCTCATATGAAACATCATATGCGCCTCTATTAATATTGCAACCAACATTCAATATATAATTTGACATGCTTTCAGCAACACCAGGTGCTTTAGGAAAAGATGTGGCGCCATTATCCAAATATAGAGTCTTCAATTATATTTCCCTCCAAACAAAAATTCAATACTTCTTTAAACAGTTTATAATAATTTCTTTTCTAATGCCAAGACATAAAAAAAATTCTATCATTTTTATGTTTTGATAGAAATAATTAATTTTACATCACTATAAGTCCTTGTTAACATTATAACGAATAAACATAATATCAGATATATTTTACTAGACTATGGAGGATTGACAAATGAAAGAAAAAAGAACTATTATTATCACTGGAGGATTGATTGGTATAATTTCAGTGCTATTAGTATACCTTGGGAATCCAGCAAATATGGGATTTTGCATAGCATGTTTCTTAAGAGACATTGCAGGTGGAATTGGATTACATAGAGCAGGAGTTGTTCAATACATCAGACCTGAGATAATCGGTCTTGTTTTAGGCGCATTTATTTTAGCATCAAAAAATAAAGAATTTGAATCTAGAGGAGGTTCTTCACCTTTTACCCGCTTCATACTTTCTATCATTGTGATGATTGGATCTTTAATGTTCCTCGGATGCCCACTAAGAATGATTTTAAGGCTTGGCGGAGGAGATTTAAGTGCACTAATCGGAATTGCAGGCTTTGTTGTAGGAATACTTGTAGGAGTTTATTTCTTGAATAAAGGATTCAATTTAAAAAGAAATTATAAAATGTCAAAATTCGAAGGATACTTATTTCCAATTCTAAATACTGGTCTATTCATTCTTTTACTAATGTCACCCGCATTTATTTTCTTTAGCGAAAAAGGTCCTGGAGCTGCACATGCCTCAATATGGATTTCCCTCGCTGCTGGATTAGTCGTAGGTGCTCTTTCGCAAAAAACCAGACTTTGTATGGTCGGTGGAACAAGAGATATGATACTTTTTAAAGATAATTACCTGCTTTTAGGTTTTCTTTCAATTATCTTATTTAGTTTCATTGCAAATCTGTCTTTTGGATTTTTTAATCTTGGATTTGAAAGTCAACCAATTGCACATTCAGATGGACTATGGAACTTCTTAGGAATGTTTCTAGTTGGATGGGCTTCAGTGCTTTTAGGAGGATGTCCATTAAGACAACTGATATTATCAGGAGAAGGAAATACAGATTCTTCAATATCGGTGATAGGCTTAATAGTAGGTGCAGCAATATGCCATAATTTTGGATTAGCTGCAAGTCCTAGTGGTCCAACTATCAATGGTCAAATCGCAGTTGGAATAAGCATTATAATCACTTTAATAATATCTTCAGTAAATTCTGAAATGAAAATAAGGAGAGAATAATATGAAAAAAATAGATACATGTGGAATGAGTTGCCCTCAACCTGTACTCATGACTAAAAAGGCGCTAGAAGAAACCCCTGAAGGAATTGATATCATCGTAGATAACAAAACTGCTAAGGGAAATGTTGAAAGATTCTTGAATAATTCTGGTTATAAAACAGAATTTAGTGAGAATGACGATACTTTCATTATAAGTGCAAGGAAATAACGCTATGGAATATACTATACTCTTTTTTACACACTCTGGTGCAATCAAGTTCAACAGAAAGTTAAAATCAGAAAATATCCAATGTGAGTTAATGCCTGTACCGAGGGTACTCAGTTCAAATTGCAGCATTGCTGCTAAAATATTCTACGATGGGAATATAGAAGATTTAATTGATGATGAGATTGAAAAGATATTCATCACTGAGAATAGTAAAAATGAATTAATTTATAAATCTGATTAAATAGAGAAGGCTGTCCAAATAATGGATGGCCTTTGAATTATCGAAATCAATTTCTGGTTTAAGATATTATGATTATTTTTTATAGTCTTTTAAATACACTATCTTTGCGTTTGTCCATATTGCTAATTACTTTAGCACTTTGTTTCTCCTTCTTAATTTAATAATCTCTACTTCTTTTTTTAAAAAGTTTTCAAATTCTTCTGCAGTATATTTATAATTTTCGCATAAATATTTTTGCACTTTTTCTACAACTTTTAGTTTGAAATCAGAATTTATTGGATCATAACTTAGGTACATTGCAATAAGTTTTACAATTTCTGCCCTTTTATCACCATCTTTAATTAATTCAAAATCAACTCCATATATCACATCGTTATTTAGAATAAAATTCTTTAGATGTATATCAAAAATAACTTTTCCTGGTAATGTTCTATAAAAATCCTCTAACCAATTAATCAATTGCAATAAAATTTCAATAGATTCATTGCAGAAATCTTGTCTTTCATACTCCACAACTAATTCTAAAAGAGTCGGACCAGAGATATATTCGAACCATAGAGTTAAATTCTTATCATCAAATTCAATCAATTTTGCACACTTTAAATGAAAGATCAACTCATTAGATTGATAAAATTTTTTCTCTTTTTCATAAGCAAAAATACTACTGTGTGCCTTTTTAATACTTAGTTTTCCATTGCTATTAAGAAGTGTAACTTCATTTCGCTTTGATGTAATTTTTTTCTTTATCATTATCATATTTTATTCCTTTATAGTTCATAATAGTAGATTTGATGTTTATTGTCATGAAGTAGTTTACATCAAAAATATATGCACCCACTGAATACAACAATCGTAACAAAGAAAACAACTTCATCAATATGTTTTATTCTTAACTGTCTCAAACTAGTTCTTTTATTATAAGCTCTGAATCCCCTTGCATCAACAGAAATTGCAAGTTTTTTTGCTCTCACAAGTGTATTCATTATAACTGGCATAAACAAATATGAAATAATTTCAATTCTTTTTTTGATAGAAAGCATATTTATATCAATTCCTCTGAGTTGAATAGACGTAAATATATTTTGAATTTCTTCCACTAACAACGGCATAAACTTTATTCCTATAGCTACCATAAAAGCAATATCATATGGCAATTTCAGTTGAATAAACGCCTGCAATATATCACGCATATTAGAAGTTGTCAGAATTGCCCCAGATAGTACTATTATATATATCCGAAATAAGTAACTAATTCCTCTAATAATTCCCTCATCTGTTAATAGCGCGAATCCATTTATAGTTAAAACAGCTTGACCATCGTGATTAAATATACTCTGAATTATAATAATTATTATGAATAATTGGAGATAACGTCTTATTCTTTTATAAATAGAAAAATATTGCACATTAAAACAAAGCCCATAAATCACTCCTATTATGAGTATAACTAATAACTTATCAACTCGTGTAAATAATACGCCACTTGTAGATAAACATAGTGCAATAAATATTTTTATTCTAGGATCAACACTACTCTTCACCAATAACTCGACCATCCTTTATTTGAAATATTCGATTTGAGTATTTCTTTACAAATTCTATATCGTGACTAACCATAATAATTCCAATTCCCTCGTTTTTAATTTGACAAAGCAATTTTCCAAGTTCATTTTTTCTTTCATAATCCAATCCTGTTGTAGGTTCATCCAGTATTAAAAATTTTGGATTATTCAGCAAAATAGTCGCAATAGCCAATCTCTGCTTCTCCCCTTGACTGAGGAAATATGGAGCGATATGTCTTGCATTTTGAAGTTTAAACCTATTAATCATTTCCTCGATTTTTTTACTGATAACTGTTTCATCAATTTCCTTGAATCTCATTGCAAAAGCCAATTCTTCTTCAACAGAAGGTGCAAATATCTGGTGCCCAACATTTTGGAATAGATATCCAATTTTCTGCCCGATTTCAAATAAAGCCATTTCTGTTAAAGGTTCACCATCAATGTAAATTTCACCTTTTGCGGGCTTTAGAATTCCCATCATTATTTTACAAAATGTAGTTTTTCCTGACCCGTTATCTCCTATAATGGATATCCACTCATAACAATTAGCCTTAAAATTAACATCTTTAAGTATTTCTTTATTTTGAAGTTGATATGAAACGTTGTTAACACTAATAAATGGTTTCATTTTTATCCCCATTAAAATTAAAAAGATTTAATTTCCCTTCCTCTAGTCGATATACGCTGTCCGCAATAAATAGATTACCATAATCATGCTCAATCATAATTATAGTTTTACCTTGATTCTTTAATTTTTCCAATGCTTTTAGAATCTTTGCTTTACCTTTTTTATCTACTTGCGCTAGCACTTCATCAAGAATAATAATATCAACATCAAGACATAAAATTGATGCAATAACTACAAGTTGTTTTTCTCCTCCAGATAATTGATTTGGATTACGATACCTCAGTGATTCAATATTCAATAATTCTAATACATCATCTATGCGCTTTGTCATATCTTTTTGTGGAAAACATAAATTTTCCATACCAAAAGCTAGTTCATCTTCAACACAAGAAAAAATAATTTGAGTATCTGGATCTTGAAATACTGTACCCATATATTTCGAAATCTGTGGTTTGCTAAGCCTCTTTATTTCTTCACCAAATATATAAATTTCACCCTTTATGCGCTTATTATCATTTGGATGAATTGTTCCATTTATCATTTTTATCAAAGTTGTCTTTCCTACTCCACTAGAACCGACTATAGCAACTATCTGTCCATTATTTACACTAAAACTAATACTATCAATAATAGCATTAGTTTTAGTATTTGAATAATTGAAATATAAGTTTTTTATCACTAAAGGATATGTTTTATCCAACTTTTTTCACCTACTTGGCTTCTGTCGAGAGTGCATATTTGCACCAGTATTGGCTGAATACATCTTTTCTTATAACTACTTGGTAAGGTCCATCCCCACCATTTTCCTTTGAATGAATTAACTCGCCATCACGTTTATACACTAGATACACATTATCGTCATCAATTACTTTTTCAATATCTATTGAAACAGCATACCCATCTGCTGCGGTCACAATAACTACAGATTTATCGGATAATTCAATCTCACTATCCATATAAATCAATTTTAGGAGAACTCCAGTATATTCATGTTCAGTTGCACTTTTACCATCAGATTTTAAATCTGCTTTGAAGTTAGTTTCCCCTAATGCCTGAATCTGAGACATATTATAACTATTAGTTTCATTTTCACTATCAAACACAGTGAAAATCGCATCATTATTTTGTTGTGTATTCAACTCTACATTTTCTCGATTGAGATATGCTGTAATACATATTGCAACAACTAAAACTACTATAATGCCAACTATAAATTTATTTGAGTTTTTCATCTCATCCTCCTTGAATAATCAATCTATACTTCATATTCATTTTCATTAAACCCAATTATTTTAATTCTCTCATTAATCTTATAAGCTATAAGACCACCCATACCACCTGATAAAATTCCACATAAAAGACTTAAGACAAGAGGTATAAGTGGTAATTTAAAAAAGAATAGATTTGATAAATATATACCAGACAAATTAGCAATTATACCGGCAGCAAAAAAATCTAGTATATGATTGAACCTACGATTGAATAGTAAAAACACAATATCGATCATCAAACCTGGCAGTGTATAAGTAAAAATACTTATCATTCCATGAGAACCAAAGCTTCCTGTTATTATAACTATCAAAGCTTGAGTAAATGCAGTAATCGTCGCTGCTCCTCGTTTATTCACAATTGCAGCAGATAGAATAATCCAAAGCATATAGAAACCACCAGCAACAGCTCCCCCTGGAATAAACAAAGGGCCAGTCACCATATGAGTGAGTGGAATTATAATCGGTTTCGTTGCAAGCCCTATTGCTGCCATAAAAGCAATAACAATAATATCAAATGTTGAATATCTATCGAGCATTTTTCTTTTTCTTTCCATAAACATTCTCCTAAATAATCATCTTACTTGACTACAATTTTTGCAACATCTCTAACCCAAGTTGTAGCAAACTTAGTATTCTGTACTAACTGAACAGTATTATCATCAATTTTCTTATCATTTTTTAAAATTGCTAAAATAGTTTCTTCATCAATATTCTCATTTAACAGTTCAACTTCATATCCATCTCCTGCAATAAAGATTAGCGAATTAAAATTCTCTACATTTAGAAAACTCAGTAAATCTACTACTCTATAGCCATTCCAGTCTTCAGGATATTTTACATCATTCTTTGATCGTTCTGTATGCAAACTTATACATTCAAGTTTACTTTCAGCTTTAGTACTGCTAAAATCAAAACTTCCATCCTCTAAACCTTCCACTGTAATTATCCACTCAGCTGAATCATTCTCTTTTACTATAACGTCAGAGTCACTTTGTTTATCGATAGCCAGCAAGCCATCGCTAGTTTCAATTGTAACAACATCACTAATAGCAGCAGATTTTGGTAACGATTCATCAAATTTCACAATACACTTAAATGTATCATCAATTAAAATAATTCCTTTTTCTAAACTTTCTTTGCTTAGTTCAACTTTATATTCATCAACAGCTGTAAATACATAATAATCACCATCAAGACCAGTCATTTCTAAAAATTTTTCTAATTTAATACCTGTCTGATTTCCAATAGTTCTTTCCTCAATAACATTATATGACTGAGCAACAGATACAAAAGTAACCTCGTCAGCATCAAGTGTCAATATCTGTTTTACATGCATTCCTTCTGGCAAATCTGGAGCTAAAAACATTGGTGCATATTCTCCAGTTATTTTTAAATAACCTTTTAATAAAATCTCATACGTCTCAGTTTTTTTGAATCCATCAGAAGCAACAAAACTTATACCGTGTTGTCCGTTACTTCGATAAGTACTAAATAAATCTGATACTTTTACAGCTTTATCAATAACTTCACCATAATTGTAGTCTTCAACTGGTAAGTTATTTATTGCTGTTTCCAGAATAATTACCTTATTACCTTCTTCGTTGCTATCAGCATCTAAAAACGCACTAAAATCAATCTCTACAAGATTTGATACAAAGAACATTGAACGCACATCATCAATAGCAACTCGTAGTGGCTGTTCATTTTCAGTTAAGTACTCACCATCAAATTCATAAGCAAGAATAATATCCTTTTGGGATAGAATTTCTTTTGGAACATTAATAGCATAGCCATCTTCAGATATCAGTCTAATTGACTCAAAATCATTTTGACTAATACCATGCTCTTTTAAAATATTTTCAAGTAGTACTCCACTAACTATATTATCTAACTCTTCTCCTGTTGATGTCACACTGTGTACACTCGCTGTTACTTTTTCCATTAAAAAAATATCATTATAAGCAATAGAAAAACTCTCTTTCAGTCCACTAAATTCAAGTTCGCCTTCATAACTTAAAGAATTATTTTCACTTTGATTTGCTTTGACATTTTGCGATGAACACGATACAACTGTAAAACATATAATAATTATCATCATGAATAAAAACCATTTATATTTTTTATTTCTCATTAAATCTCCTCCATAAACTACAATCCATCTAATAGATATATTTCTTTAGTAACAATTCATTATAATATAAAAACTCCTAAAAAGGAGTTTTTATATTAACAAAATTAATTGTTTCATACTAACATTCCTTTTTCACTCAGAAAGGCAAATTTGTTTCAAACTTTACTCTATTGATTGAATACGCATACATAAGAGCTTAGCTTAGACAACTCGGAAGTCAATTATTTTATTTTACGAAATCAAATCCAATTTTCATTGCTTTTGTGTTCATTTCCTGAAATTTACCTTTACCTTTTTTATTGAACATTTCGTTCATTCCATCTATTGCTTCTTCTTCAGTAAATTCATTTAACAATTTGATTATAACACCTGACATGACAATATTTGCACCCTTAGGATGATTCATTTCATTTGCTATTGAATTACACGGCACTTCAACAATCGTGATATCATCACGAGTATTTGCCTCTGTTGATACCATATCTGTATTAATAACAACCGTTCCACCTGGAGCAATAATATCGATAAATTTATTAAAAGAAGGAGTGTTCATAGCCAATAATAAATTTGGTTCTTCTTGTGCAGGATTATAGATCATTTCTTTTCCAAATTTCACTGTACAATTTGCAGTACCACCTCTCATAGCTGAACCATAAGAAGGAATCCAAGTAGCATTTAACCCTTTACTTACTGCAATACTCGAGATAATAAGACCAGATGTTAAAACACCCTGTCCTCCAAATCCAGCAAATACGATTTCATTCATAACTATTTTCCCTCCCTTTTCTTAAATTCACCAATTGGGAACTCTTTAACAATTTCGTTATCAATTTTGTCAAATGCTTGAAGAGGTGTCATTCCCCAGTTAGTTGGACATGGTGATAGAATTTCAACAACTGAATATCCCTCACCATTGATTTGTGCTTCTAATGCATTTTTAATATATCCTTTTAGTTTATTAATTTTTGCAGGAGATGTTACCGATCCCCTTGCAACGTACGCTACATTAAATTGTTGTGCAACTAATTCAGGAAATTTAATTGGTGATCCTGTAATAGAACAATCTCTTCCATTTGGTGAAGTTGTTGTTTTTTGACCTTGAAGAGTAGTACTACTCATCTGTCCACCAGTCATTCCAAAATTTGTATTATTTACAGTAATTACTGTAATATTTTCATTACGATATGCTGCATTCGTTGTTTCGGATAAACCGATGCTATAAGCATCGCCATCACCTTGATACGAAATAACTATGTTTTCTGGTGAAACTCTTTTCATACCTGTACATACAGCTGATGCTCTTCCATGTAGGCAGTGCAAACGGTCAGTTTCTAAAACTCCACCCAATAAACTTGAACAACCAACACCTATACCGAAAATAATATTTTCATCTTGTCCCAATTCTTCAAGACATTCAGCTATTAGTCTAATAGCTATTCCGTGACCACAGCCTGGACAAAATGATGAAGGTTTTTCAATAATCTTAGGAATTTTTCTTGCTTTTGCCATATTAGAACACCTCCTTGATTTCGCCATCAACAATTTTTTTATAATCAGCTTTAATAGTTTTCATTGCAGGAATTCCATATACATATGGAAGACTATACACAGGTATATCTGCTCTCAATACCTTTTTAACTGTTAAAGCTACATCTTCTACTAATTGCCCTGTTGCATTTGCTTCTACTGTAATAAGACCTTTTACATTTGGATTGATTTTCTTAAATGCTTCTTCTGGAAAAGGCCATGCAGTAATTGGTCTAATAAAGCCTACTTTGTTTCCTTCTTCTTGTAGCTTTTTAACCGCTCCTTTTGTAGAACGACCAGGTAATCCAAATGCAACGAACACATAATCGGCATCTTCAAGATTTTCATCTTCCCATCGTTGTTCATTTGCTTTTATTGCATTATGTTTTTCGTTCATAAGTACTGCTTCTTTCATTGAATCTCTATCAAATATTCCTACTTTTTTATAAGAATATTTTCCATCAAATCCCCATGGAGCACGTTTTGTTTCAATGAAATCAGGAAGTGTACATGGTTCCATCATTTGACCAAGTGCACCTTCTGTCATTAAAACTGCTACAGTTCTATATTTATCAGCAAGATCAAAAGCAAGTCCCACTAACTCAACTGCTTCTTGAATACTTTCAGGACACAACACGATAGCTCTGTAGTCACCATTTCCGCCACCGCGAGTTTCTCTTAAATAATCACATTGAGCTGTATATAGCGTTCCAATTCCATTTCCATATCTAACAACATTTATAATAACTGCTGCTAATTCTTCATCATATAATTGTGTAATTCCTTCTTGTTTCAAACTAATTCCAGGTCCAGATGATGCTGTAAAACTTCTTACACCACAAGCCGCTCCACCGATTACCATATTGATTCCTGCTAATTCACTTTCTGCTTGAACGAAAGTGCCTCCAACTTCTGGCATTCTCCAAGATAGATATTCCATAATCTCTGTTGATGGAGTAATTGGATATCCTGCATATAATCTAGCACCATATCTTATTGCGGCTTCTGAAATCGCATGATTTCCTTTTATCATTTCTGCCATAAAACTTCCTCCTTATTAATCTCCAATAATTTCATAAACGCCATCAGGACACATTGTGTAACAGATACCACAACCTATACATAACTCATGATCAATGACAGCAGTTTGATAACCAAATTCATTAAACTCTTCTGTAAAACTAATTGCATTTTTGGGACAATTTACAATACATAATTCGCATTGTTTACATCTTATTGAATTAATTTTAACTTTTACTTCCATTTCCTATGCAGCCTCCTTCTTAATCTCTATATAAATATTTTTGCATCCAGTTTCCTTTGTAAATAATGATGAGACAAAACCAATTACTGTTGCAATTAGTACAATGATGAATGCTTTTTGATATAGTTCAACACTTGGTAAAGTATTTCCATATTTAACGAAAACATTTGCAATAATTGGCGGAAGAACGATAGTTCCGAAAAAGCCCCCAATATTTGCGACCGATGTTGATACTCCCACATACATAGGATTATTTACTTCTTTTACAGTTGGCCAACTAATTACATAAGCAGAACTTGCAAATCCTATTGCGAAAATAAGAGGAATAAGCATAGTCTCTGGCGGCATACCAGCATTGTAAAAAGCCATAACTGCCCATGTAATAACATAAAGTCCACCTGTAATTATCAAAGGTTTTCTTCGGCTTTTTATTCTATCAGATACGCTACCCACTACTATAGAACCAACCGCACTTCCGAGAACACCAGCAATTATATAATTTGATGCCTGAACCGTGGTTTTTCCATAAACACTAGCAATAAATGACGTTCCATAATATCCCATCATGATAACATACGTACCATAAAAACCAGCATACATTAAGAATAGTGGCCATGTTTGAGGATTTCTTAAAACTTCCCATAATCCTTTGAAAATCCTTCTATAACCTGTATGAGTTTCATTTGAAACTCCTTGTTTATTTAATGATACCATTCCTAAGTCTTCAGGTTTATTTCTTACTATTAAATAGATTGCCAAAGAAATTATAATTGATATAACACCAATAATTCTAAAAGCATTACGCCAGCCAATTGAAGATACCATCATCGCAAGGGGTGTTTGTGCCAGCGCCCCACCTAAAGTTCCTATAAAACATGTAATACCAGTCATAGTTCCAAACTCAGATTCTCTAAACCATGTAGCTTGAATCTTTAATATTGATACAAAAACAACTGATGTTCCTAAACCAACAAGTCCTCTTCCGATATATAATAAAGCTAAACTATGAGAAAAACTAAATATTGTAATCCCAATTGCTGCGATAAGTGTTCCAAGCGCCGCAACAATTCTCGCTCCCAACGTATCTACCAACAACCCTGTAGGTATCTGCATTATCAAATAAATATAGAAGAATACGTTTCCAATAGATACAAAAGATGTTTCTGTAATTCCAAATTCAAGAATCATTGTATCTTTTATTACACCCATTGAAAGAGAATGAAAGAATTTAATTGCATAAGAAAGCACAATAACTCCCCATACAACCCATCTGTATTTTAATGTTCTCTGTTCATCGTTTGAATTGTTTAATACACTAGAATTCATCAGTAAATAATTCTCCTAACAACAACATACCTTTTTCAATTTGCTCTAAAGACATATTTGAGTAATTTAGCCGAACCGTATTGTCGTGACCATCTTCAGGGTAAAATGGACCACCTGGTACAAATCCAACATTTTTTTCTAATGATTTAATCAATAATTCTTTTGCATCTGCACCTTCAGGTAATTCAATCCATACAAACATACCACCTTCAGGATGTGTTCTTTTAATCGTTTTTGGAAAACACTCATCGATTAAACGACACATTAAATCGCGTTTTTCTCTATAGCTATCAACTATCTTTAAAATTTGTTCATTTAAATCATATTTATTTAGATATTCATCTATCTGCATTTGTGCAAGTTGATTTGATTGTAAATCTGCGCCTTGTTTAATGATTTCATACTTTGAAATCAATTCTTTATCAGCACATATCCAACCAACTCTAAGACCAGCACAGAATACCTTTGAAAATGATCCTAGATAGATTACTCTATTTTCACTATCCATTGATTTGATAGTTGGAATTTCTTCGCCTTCAAATCTAATCTCACCATATGGATTATCTTCAATTATTGGAACATCATATTTTGTTGCCAATTCCAATAATGCTTTCCTTCTCTCTAAAGACCATGTTCTCCCAGTTGGATTAGAAAAATTTGGGACAACATAAATCATTTTAATTCGCTTATCACTTTTTAAAGTCTCTTCAAGCAAGTCCATCTTCATTCCATCATTATCAACATCAATACCTTTGACATTGCACTCATATGGTCCGAATGACGCTAACGCTCCAAGATAACTAGGATTCTCTGTAATAATCGTATCTCCCTTATCGACAAATAGCATTGCTGAAAAAGAAATAGCTTGTTGTGAACCTGTTGTAATTTGAATATTATCGGTAGAACAAGTAATGTTTTTATCCATCATCATCTTTTGAATTTTTGTCAAAAGAGGCGCATATCCTTTAGTTGGACCATACTGAAGTGCAATATGTCCCATCTCGTTTAAAATATACTCAGTGACTTCTTTTACTTCTTCAATAGGTAAGAAATCAGGAGATGGTAAGCCAGCAGCAAATGAAATGCAATTCTCTTTTGCTGCAATTAGTTTTCCTGCCTCTCTGATTGCTGATGGTTTCATAACATCAATTCTCGAAGAAAGTTTCATCTAATTACCTCCTTTATTCGAAGCTAAACAAGCAAGTGCGATTGAATTAATTTTAATATCAGCAGTATCTGATCTCGAGCCTAATATAATTGGGCTTGCAGCTCCAAGAACAATTCCTGCCCATTTTGCATTATTAAAATGTAACCAAGATTTCCCTAGAACATTTCCAGTTTCTATGTTAGGAAATACTAGAAGATCGACATCTCCAGAAACTTTACTTTCAATTCCCTTATGCTCTGCAGCATATTCACTAAAAGCTACATCAAAAGCAATAGGTCCTTCAATAACACACTGTGTAATCTCGTTAGCTTTTACTGCATTTACAAGAGCATCTGCATCTACTGTTGCAGGAATCTTTGGATTAACCATTTCGTTCGCTGCTAAAGCAGCTACTTTTGGCATATTAATTCCCATATTGTACATAGCGTCTAGTGCACTTTGTAAAATTGTTTTCTTTTCTTCAAAACTAGGAGCTGTATTGATACCGCTATCTGTACAATAAAGTAGCTTATGATATCCATCAAATTCATAAACAGCAAGCATACTAATTAGGTTGCCTGTTCGCAAACCCTTTTCTCTTCGTAGAATTCCACGCATATATACACTTGTGTTCACCAACCCCTTCATTAAAATATCTGCTTTTTTTGTTTTTATTACTTCTACTGCCTTTTCCACAGATTCTTCAGGAGTTTGACAATTTATAACCTCATATTTTTCTAAACCAATTTCATTTGCATATGCTATGATTTTTTCTTGATTACCTACTAGTAGAGGTTCCACAAAACCTAACTCTACCGCCATTTTTACAGCAACAAGTAATTCCTTATCTTCTGCAGCAGCAATACAAATTTTATATGGACCAGTTTTTTTTGCTTCTTCTACTACTTCGCTAAAATTTTTATACATAGTTCCCTCCTGCATATAATTATTGATACACTTTTGACTCTTCGTCACCACTTAATACTCTTATAGCTCCAAGTGCCAATGCTTCCATTTCCATTTCTCCAGCAACGACTTCTACTGGTGCAAGATAGCTTACCTGTTTTTTAACTCCTTCTACAACTAATGAAGAATATGCAATTCCACCTGTAAGAATAACTCTATCTACTTTTCCTAGAAGCGATGCTCCATACATTGCAATCTCTTTTGAAATCTGATATATGAATGTATCCATTACAACTTTTGCCTTTTCATTACCTTCATCTATCATTTTTTCTATTAATATCATATCTTTTGTTCCTAGATAATCGTACATTCCCCCTACAGTACTAACTTTTGCTATCATCTCATCACGTGTATACTTGCCAGAATAGCAAAGTTTAATTAAATCGTATGCTAATAATCCCCCACTTCTCTCTGGTGAAAATGGACCATCAGATCTTCCACCACTACCATCAATCATTTTTCCACTTTTATGGGCAACAATCGAAATTCCCGAGCCAAGATGAGCGACAATAAAATTGAAATCTGAATATTTTCCTCCAATTTCTCCTGCCGTTTTTCTACAAACAGCTTTGTGATTTAGGGCATGTAGCCAACTTGCTTTTTCAATATCGCTAAGTCCTGTAATTCTTGAAGTCTCTTGAAACTCATCAACTGAAACAGGATCTACTACATATGATGGCACACCTATTTCATCCCCAATTTGCTTTGCAATTACAGCGCCTAGGTTTGATGCATGCTCACCATTAATTGCATTTTTCAAATCATCAATCATTCTTTCGTTTACTGCATATGTTCCACCTTCTATCGGTTTCATTAATCCTCCGCGGCCAGCAATACAGTCAAAATCATCTATTCTATAATTATTCTCTTTTAAAACCTGAATAATTAATTCTTTTCTATATCCATATTCATCAAATACTTTTTTAAATCCAGCCAAATCCTCAGCTGTATGTTTGATGTTGTCTTTGAATAACTGCTTTTCATCCTCAAATGCAGCTATTTTTGTTGATGTTCCTCCTGGATTTATAACTAATATTTTCATTATTCCCTCCATTATTAGAACACTGTTCTAATTTATATTAATTTGTATACCCGGTCTTTCAAATGCAGCCCGGGTATACAAATTAAATTTAATTCATTTCAAATATAAATCATCAATAATAATCTGATTTTTATTTTATGCAACTTCTTTTTTCTTATTTTTGAATCCCTTCATTTCTTTATTTTCCCATAGGATAAAAATTCCTAAGTAAGATAAGACAATCGAAAGAATTGGATTAATGAAATTCAAGAATGCGTAAGGTGCTAATTCCATAGTTGAAACACCCAATGTAGTTGCCATGAACGCACCTGCTGTAGTCCAAGGAATAAGTGGCCCAGTTAAAGTTCCACCTTCTTCAAGAAGACGACTCAACATCGATGGCTTTAGACCTCTTTTCTTAAATTCATCTTTGTATAAAACACCATTCATAATAATTCCTAAATAAATTTCTCCCATAGAAGCATTTCCAAGAATTGTTGAAAAGATTACTGTTGTAACCAATCCACCAACAGTTTTTATTTTGCTAACAAATCCTTCAAGCAAAGCTCTTAAATACCCTACTTTTTCTAGTACTCCACCTAAACTCAATGCAATAAATGAAAGTGAGAAAGTCCACATCATTCTTTGAATACCACCTCTGAGAAGTAAATTATCTACTAGAGGAACGCCTGTTGCATTTCCGTAACCATAGTTAACTGCTGATAAGGCAGCACTAAGACTTGTTCCCTGGAAGACAATTGCAACTAATACTCCTGTGAATACGCCAACAATCATAGCAGGAACAGCGGGTACTTTTTTAAGGTTTAGTCCAAACAGAACTACCATAGGTAAAATAACTATTGGATTCAAGTTGAAGCTAGTCTCTAATGTGTTTTGAATAATCATAATATCATCAGTGTTTCCAGCGCCGTTTGCAAATTTCAATCCAAGAATTGTGTACAACACTAATGCTATTAAATACGATGGTACAGTTGTTAAAGACATCGCTTTAATATGATCATAAAGATCTGCACCTGCAGATACTGCTGAAAGGTTAGTTGTATCAGAAATAGGTGACATTTTATCTCCAAAGAACGCTCCAGAAACGATCATTCCAGCTACCATAGGTGCAGGTATTCCTAAAGCAACACCCATTCCCATTAAAGCAATACCAATTGTTCCTGCAGTACCCCAAGAAGTTCCTGTTGCTAAAGAAGTTAAACTACAAAGAATTAAACCAATCGGTAAAAAAAACATAGGTGTTAAAAATTTCAATCCGTAATAGATTAATGCAGGGACAGTTCCTGCTGTAATCCACGTTCCAATGATTGCACCGATTAATATAAAAATTAATAATGCAGTCATTGCACGGCTAATACTGTTTTTCATTCCATCAATTAAATCATCGAAAGTATATCCTAATTTAAATGAAACCAAAGAAGTTACAATTAATCCAAGAATCAACAATACATGAATATCAACATGAAGCACCATAATTCCAAAAATTAAAATTGTTACAATACTTAAAAATACAAATGCGGATGCTCCAAAACTTGGCATTTTCTTTTCAGTAACATTACTCATATTCTTCTAATCCTCCAATTCTATAATTTTTCGATTTTTACTTTTACAGCTTTCATCAATGGGAAACCGTCAATTGGGTCAAATTTATCATCGTGTGTTATGAGATTTACATTTGCATTTTTCCAACCATGTGTGATTTGAATAATACCCGGCATAATCTCTTTTCTATGTTTTATACAAACTTCAACTTCCATAGAACCTATTTTTGAAGTTACTTTAACTAAATCTCCATCTTTTACATTTAATGATTTTGCATCTTCTGGATGCAATTCCACTTCTCCTTTAGGAACAGCTGTAAGAAATCTTTTGAAATTCTTATTACGACTATGATAATATACAAGTTTTCTTGCTCCTGTAATCATTGTCAACGGATATTCTTCTTCAGCGTTGGCAATATAATCAGGTGAAATATATACTGGTAAACCATCGTAACCTAAGTTCTCAAGATATTCAGAGAATATTTCAACTTTTCCTGTATGAGTATTAAAAGGCTTTTCACCATTTTGTGCTTTTGTTTCCCATTTTTTATAGCGTAATGGTTTGTATTGGTAACCTTCAGGATTTGCTTTTAAAGTTTCAATTGAAACACCTGTAGGTTCTACAAGCCATTCATTTAATGCGTCTTCATTTTCCCAAGGGAAGTATTCTCCCGCACCAACTCTATGAGCAATGTCATGAAGAAATTGATATTCATCTTGAACTCCAGGAATTGTTGTCAATCTATTAGTTAATGTAGCTACTTGATGCATTCCATGGTAGTGCAATTCAGCTCTCTCTAAATATGAAGCAGCTGGTAAAACATAATCAGCAAGTTCTGCAGTTTCTGACATAAACAATTCTCTAACAACAAGTAAATCCAGCTTACTTAACGCTTCAACAACTTTTTTAGAATTTGGATTCGTACTAGCCGGATTTGCTCCAGCAATAATCATTCCTTTTAACGGATAAGGTTTCTCTGAAATAATCGTATCCATAGCTGTCATAGTATGACATTCTTGACGATATTCATAAAATACAGGAAATCTATCAGCTCCAATAGGATCTAAATGCATTAGTGGCACTTCATCATATAAAGTCAATTCACTTTGACCAAATCCTTCTGGCATAAAATTACCACCTTTTTGATCAAATCCACCAACTATTGCATCAATAGACGCAACTGCACGAATATTATTAATTCCATTTTCATGATGCTCAAGTCCGTTACCAACATAGTTAATAACTTTATTTTTTGCTGAACTAATAGCATCCACAATAGCGTATAGTGTTTCTTTGTCAATACCTGTTTCTTTACAAACAAAAGCTTCATCAAATTTCATTGAATATTCTTTAAGTTTGTCAAATCCAATAGTATAATTTTCAACGAAATCATTGTCGATAGCATTTCGTTCAATTAATAATTTTATTATTCCAAGCGCTACTGCACCATCGGTTCCAGGTTTTACTTGAGCAAAGACATGTGATTGTCTTGCAATATTTGATAATCGTGAATCAATCGTTACAATTTTAGCGCCATTTTGTTTAGCCTTCATAATATACTGAGTCATATTTGGATGTGCATTAGGAGGATTAGCTCCCCATAGTACTATACATTTTGAGTTTTCAAAATCTGGTTGAGCCATCCAAGAACCTGCTACTAAAGAATAACCAATCCAACGACCAACAAAGCATTGCGAATCATTTGAAAAATAATTTGGTGAACCGATAGCATGAATAAATCGTCTTGCAATCTCTTCCTGCTGAGCGAAACCAATTGCTTCACCTTTCCAAATACTCATTGCTCTTGCACCGTATTTAGATTTTACTTCATTCATTTTCTCAGCAATTTCATCAAGCGCTTGTTCTAACTCAATTTCAACAAATTTACCATCTACTTTTTTCAATGGTTTTAGAATTCGATCTTTGTGATAAAAGAAATCGACACCAGCACGACCTTTGACACATAGTCGTCCTTGATTCCAATAGTGATTACTTCCATCAATATCTACTATTTTTCCGTTTTCAGTATATACATTGATTCCACAATGATCATCACACATTCTACACAATGTTTTTGTAACCTTTCTTTCGCTTCCCATTTTTATTCACCTCCTTTTACTTTGATTTTTCCATCTGTTATTAATTGTTGCAATTTGCCATCTAGTGAACTACGTTTTGATTCAAAAAGATCCTCTGATTCTTCAAATTGCAACGCACCAGATATACAAAATTTTACACAATTTGGATCGCCACCACATAAGTCACATTTTTGACTTACTAGTTTAGTAGCATTAAAATGAATATTCCCAAATGGACATGCCAACATACACATCTTACAACCTGCACATTTATCTTGATCTATCTTTACTACACCTGTCTCTTCATCTCTACTGATAGCATTAGCAGGACAAACTTCTAAACACCATGCCTCCGTACATTGCATACAAGTCATAGTAATATTTGTCACCGTTTCAGGATAATAATTAACTCTGATATTTGAATCTTTTCTAGCAAAATCTTCATTTTGAATAAATGAACATGCATATTCGCAATTCATGCAGCCTACACATTTATCCATATCTATGGATATAAATTTCATGCATATCCCCCTCTCTAGCTAATAAAAATTAACAATTTTTTTAGTAAGGTAATAATCCTCTATAAAGTTACAAATTTCATTATAATCATTTAGATCAAACACTGGAACATTTGATTTAATTTCTTCTACATCTGATGCTATGGCTGCTAGGTTACTATGATTAGTGTAAATCTTAGTACCTTTGCATTCCCTAATAACTTCAATCGTCGGTTTATTAATATTTCTAAAACCTTCTGTAATAATTATGTCGACATCGTTATATGTTTCAATAATTTTTTCAACATCCATATGTTCTTCCGCTTTTTCAAATGTAACAAACTTTGTTGGTCCAATAATTACCGTTCGTTGCGATCCAGCATCAAAATGTTTATAGCTATCCGTTCCTTCATAGTCTGCTTCAAAATCATAACAACTGTACTTTATGGTCATCACTTTATATCCTCTTGATTTAAGAATTGGTATAATTCCTTCAATAAGAGTCGTCTTGCCTGTATTTGATTTCCTAGAGATAACCGAAAATACGATTGGTTTTTTCATATCATCACTCCATTAGATAAGATCACATTTTGTTCTTAAATATCTAAACAATTCATCTTTAGTACATTTCATCTCTTTCTTTTTTCTGATTATCGGTCTTAGTATTCCTAAAAACTCTACTAATTCTGATTTACCTACAAGAGAAGCCCCTACTGGTACGTTATTGTCTAAAATAAGCTTAAACATCCCTAGTTTTGGTAATTCATAATTCCATACCTCTAATTTTTCATCATCCATGAAATTACCCATTGATGCAACTGTCAGGTCAAACATCTGAGTAACATTCATATTTAAACTTCCATCATATTGTTCTTCGAATCCTAGAATATTCGCTCCAGCAATTTTACCTTCTTCTACAGCAGTTGGCCATAATGCATGAATCATATTATCACCAAATGTTGTAGGTCCATTTGCAACATCGCCTGCTGCATAAATATCTTCAACAGTAGTTCTCATTAAATCATCAACTAGTATTCCGCGTTCATGATTGACAGATGTTCCTTTTAGAAACTGAGTATTTGGTCTAACTCCAGTTCCTACAATTATGAAATCAACATCAATTGGTTTCATATCTTTTGCATGTACTCGTAATTTCCCATTATCTAATCTTTCAACACGCTGTGTTGATACAGATAGATTTAAATCAACACCAAGATTTCTCATTTGGTTACTTAGTTTTTCAGCACTTAAGTCATCTAATACTCTTGGCATTATTTTAGGTAATAATTCATAAACATACACATTAAGTTCTTTAACAATAGCTGCCCATGCCGCTTGCAATGAAACAAAGCCTGAACCTAATACTAATACTGATTTTCCTTTTTCAAAATACGGTTTTAATTTTTCAGCATCATCATATGTCCACATATGATACACACCTTCTCCATTTAAACCTTCTATTGGCGGAGTAAATGGTGATGATCCAGATGTAATCAATAACTTATCATAAGAAATCTCTTCATTATTTTTTAGTCTAACTTTTTTAGAATTCTCATCAATTTGCAGCACTTCACCATTAATAAATTCAACTTTGTTTTTTTCATAAAAATCATAATCTCTCATAAATAGTTGTTCCTCTTTCGGCAATTTCCCTCTTAAATGATAAGGTAATAATACACGAGAATAAGGTCGTTTTATCTCTTTCGATATCATAGTTATTTTATCTTTTGAACCTTTACTTCTCATTTTCTCTACAGCGTTAATAGCTGCAGCGCTATTACCAATGACAACAATATTCATAATTCACCTCCTTTATTATTTATGTTCTTTTTTTAGAACACTGCTCTATTATATAGTGATGTATAATTTAATGTCGTTCCGTTCTTCGGAACGCCATTCTATATTAAGGTTATTAGATAGTTCCACCTAGGTTCCGCTAGATGGAACGCCGTTCGATAATTATCTTTACACACTCATAATACATCATATTTTATTATTATTCAATATTTTTTATTATTTATTAATTTATTTATTTGATTTGATTGCTAATTTTATTAGCCGTCTCTATAACTCTACTTATTTTATATTCAAAATCTCCTTCACGCATCCTTTGAGTCGGTCCAGATAAACTCATAGCAGCGATAGCAACACCATTTTTATCAAGTATTGGAGCTCCAATACATGTAAGACCAATTTCAAGTTCTTCATCATCCAAAGCATATCCTTGGATTTTAACTTCTTTCAAAGATATAAAAAAATCATCCCAGTTATCAATTGTATTATCTGTAAATTTTGTTAAAGTCTTATTAGTATATTTTTCAAATGGAACATCTTTTCCATAAGCAAGTAAACATTTTCCTACTGCCGAGCAATGACAATCACTGCTAGATCCTATTGGTGGATTCACCGTTAATACCTGGCGAATATCATCTTCTTTATGAATAATTATACTTCTTAAATAATCTGGAGAGTTAAGTTCAAGAATTGATACATTAATTACTTCTTTAAATTCATCATATAATTCTCTAGTATATGGCTTAATAATTTCAGTTAGTGATAAATTGTCTCCCACAACCATGCCAATAGCATACAATTTCATCCCAAGCCAATATTTACCATTATCAATATTCTGATATATAAATCCTTTCTCCTCTAAAGTCGTAAGTGTTCTATGTATAGTGCTTTTATATATTCCTAAGTCTCTAGAAATTTCAGAAATTCCTTTTTCTTTACCCTCGTGGTACAAATAGATAATAATATCTAGTGCACGATCAATTGAATTAATTATATCTCCCATTTACAAACCCCTCTTTAAAATATTGTTTTCAATAAAACCAACTATACCAACATAATCATTTAAATGAAATGTAGGTTTTTTTATTTTTATATCAGTATCTGTTATTAGTGCGCATACTTCTTCTTCACTGCAGATCATCTCATTACTTCGCGCACTGCGAACTATTTCAATCTTATTATTCTTAGTATTTTTATATCCTTCTACAATAACTAAATCTAAATCTTTGTTTAATGCAATTAACTCACTTAGCTCCAATTCATTATCGACTTTAGTAAATACACCATATGCCTTTGGAGAAGATATTATTACACGATCAGCACCTGCCTGATAATGTTCATATGTATCTTTTCCTTCTTGATCAAAATGACTCATATGATTATGGTGCTTAATTGTTGCAACACGATAGCCTCTTTTTTTAAGTTCAACAAGTACATTAATTACTACTGTTGTCTTTCCAACATTTGATTTTCCAACTATAGACACTGAAGGAATCATTTTTCCACCTCCTTATTAATAATATTTTCGTATTCTTCACGAGTATTTATATTCTTGAATATCAAATCATATCTCCCAAACATTTCTACTTCCTCTATAGTAATATATCTTATATTTAAATCCTTATATATATCAATCGGCTTTTTAATACCTTTTTTAAGTGCTTCCTCAATTACATTTATACATTTTTTGGAATAAACTGCACACAGCGGCTGATAATACTCTCCGTTTTTGGGAATCACCGCATCATATTCCTTTAATACTTCCACCATATGTTTTAGAAAGTCACCATTTAAAAATGGTGTATCACATGGAAGTACAGCAACTATTTCGTTTTTTGATTTTAGTAATCCAGAATATATACCACATAGTGGACCTTTATCAGGAATTATATCTATTATATTTTTAACTCCTTGATAAACAAATTGATTCTCTTTTTTTGTAACTATCATCTTTTCATCAAAATCGACTATCTTTTCTAACATAATGTCAATGAATTTTTTCCCGTTGTATTCTAATAAAGCCTTACTATTATAATTCATTCTACTACTTTTTCCACCAGCAAGTATTATTGCAGTCGCTTTATTCATTACTCAAATCCTCCCGATGATATATTTTTGAAATTACCTTCGTTCCTATAAGGTTAAATGCATTTTTCATTGCAAATGTATTTCCTGATAAAGATAGAATAAGTTTATCTTTCTTTACGCTAAGTATTACACTTCCTCCAGGTCTTACATCAACATAATCAATTAATATTTTAAATCCAATCTGCTCAATACAGCTTTTTATAAGATCCTTTTCTCCTCTACCAATTCCTCCTGTAGTAATCACAAAATCTGTTTTGTTGAAAAGTTCTAACATATTTTTACATATCAACCCTTTAGAATCCTTAGAAATTCTTTTCTCTAGTACTACAATATCCATTTCACTTAATTTTGCCTTTAGATAATATCCATTGCTAGAAAAAATTTTTCCAGCAACAAGTTCTTCATCAATTTCGATTAACTCGCTACCCGTATTTAAAACTGAAACTCCAATATGTTTAAACACTACTACTTTACTGACACCTGACATAGCCATCAATTCAATCTCTTTTGATGTAACTTTTTGATTCTTTTTAATTATTATTTCACCTTTTTTAATTACACAGCCTTTAAAACCTATTCCATCATTCTTTTTAATATAGTTGTTGATAATAATCCTATCTTCAACAACACATATATCTTCAAATTTTACTACTGCATCACATCCATTAGGTATAATCGTTCCTGTTGTAATTTTTACAGTTTGACCACTTTGAAAACTAGTTTTGCAAATGTCTCCAGCATATACATTATCAACAATTTTTAACTCAACAGGAAAATTTCTTATATCTTCTAAAAATACTGCATAACCATCAAATTTCGAATAATCAAATGGCGCAATATCATACTCTGCATAAATGTCTTCAGATACAACTCTACTCAGTGCATTATCAATCGTAATGAACTCAGTATCTTCATTACCAATATTTTTTTCAATTATTTGATATGCTTCTAATAAAGATACCATATAAACTCCTTTTTAGAACATTGTTCTATTTTAAGTATAGATGTGTAATCTACCATTGTCAAGAAATATGCG